>Ga0137308_101408_pt1 | contig 23938 bp, 14 predicted proteins | sample Inofrocosms_June_FD_97181 | JGI IMG/M metagenome (GOLD analysis project Ga0137308, IMG submission 97181) | Mouse cecal microbial communities from Vienna, Austria - N-Acetylneuraminic and N-Acetylglucosamine D2O microcosms_June | ecosystem: Host-associated > Mammals > Digestive system > Large... | reverse complement strand
TACGCCTCACATTTGATTTAAGAATATGGTGTGCGGGGGTAACCATTTGACCGTGATCATGTCCTGCTATCTCAAAAATTTTCACATCAGGATGACCAATTAGTTTTAACAGTCTCCAAAGGTAAGCACTTTCTTCATATCTGCCATAAAGTTCCATATTTCGATCCCCCGTAATTATTATATACGGTGGGGCATCTTTCCTAATATGGTACATTGGGGCATACTCATCAATTACGGGCTGCAGTTCTGATATACCCTTCGACTGTCTAAGAGCAAAATGGGTTATTGACTGTCCACTGTATGGAATCAATCCCATGATAGAATCAGCATCTATATCATACTTTTCAAGCCACTTTTTCTCAAAACCAATCATACTGGTTAGGTAGCCTCCAGCCGAATGTCCAGACACAAATATCTTCTTAGAATCGCCTCCATATTTCTCTATATTCTTAAATGTCCAAGCTACGGCTGCGGCTGCATCATCAATACAATCAGGTATGTCAACATTCGGCATCAAGCGATAATTTGGTGCAACTACCACATATCCCGACTGTTTCAGCTCTTCTGGTATGAAATGTTCACCGCCGGTCAAACCGCCACCGTGAAACCATACAATCACAGGCAATCCTGTGGTGTCAACAGGGTGATATACATCAAGCCGGCAACGCTCCACAGAATACGGATCCTTGTTGAGCGAATAACTGATGTCTGATTCCTCTTTATAATTTTCCGCCAAAGAATGCGTGTATGCCATCAGTAAGCAGACAAGGAGCAAAAGGTTCTTCTTCATATTATTCCGTGTGTTAGTCATTGTAAACGGGAGTTTTACTTTTCACTATTTCCAGAGCTTCAACAGGATTATTTGTGGTGATCAGATTGATTCCCTGCTCCACACACCATCGCATATCATCGGGAACGTCAACAGTCCAGACGTTGACCTTCATACCTAGGGCGTGTGCGCGACCCACCCAATCGGGATTCTTGCGGAACTCACTGATATGGTAGTCAATGCCGTTTGCACCTGCCTTATGCACCTCCTCCGGGGTGAGGTCGCCGGTGAGATAATATATGTCTGAGCCTTCAGGCGCATATTTCACAAAATTTTCCAAAGCCTCCTTTGAAAAGGTTATATAGTCGGCCCGGTCGGCAAGTCCCATCTCCTTCACCATCTTTATGCATTCCTCCACAGCCTTTTCCTCGGCTTCCTTGTCGGTGTGTTCCTTCAGCTCCAGTACAAGTCGGAGCCTGGGAAGCCCCTTTGCCACAGACAGCATCGAATAGAGTGAAGGGATGTTCTCTCCGTTGTCGAGGTCGATGTTCCTGACGACCTTTGCATTCGCCTCCTCAATGGTGACTCCCTTGAACTTCTTATCGTGGTTGCAGAACAAGACCCCGTCGTGGGTACGCCACACGTCAAACTCCGATGCGTATGCCCCGACGGAATCAGCCATTATCAGCGACTGGCGGGAATTCTGTGCCGAACCCGCGGTCTTCCAGAAGCCACGGTGTGCCACTACACGGGTCTGCCCGAACGCAAGTGCCATCGATCCACAACATACGGCCACAGCCATAATCAAATATCTCTTTATATCCATAATTAATTTATCAATAAGTTTTATATTGCCTGCATAGCACAGGAATAGCACAGGAATCCGCACAACAAGATTATCAGTGATACGAACAAATTTCTCATATCAGAGTGTAGTAAATTTGTAAATACAATTACTGCTGTAGGTTTCTCCGGGACGGATAACGACTGACGGCCATTGAGCCTTGTTAGGACTGTCGGGATAATGCTGACTTTCGAGACATATTGCTGAGCGATGAGGATATGCTATGCCCTTTTTCCCTTTGACAGTACCATCAAGAAAATTGCCTATGTAGAACTGGATTCCCGGTTCATTTGTAAACATTTCCATTTTTATTCCTGACACCGAATCCGTTACTATTGCAGCGGGCTTTGAGATATCACGCGGGGAGCGAAGTACCATATTATGATCATAACCTCTGCCGTTGTTCAGTTGCTCGTCATTTTTTGAAAGATCTTTACCTATCGTCTTTGCAGTAGTGAAATCAAAAGGTGTTCCGACAACAGGTACAATTTCTCCTGATGTCATGAATGTAGAATCGATGGGTGTAAAACCGTCGGCATCAAACCATACCGTTTCGTCGAGTATATCGTTCGATGGATTGCCGCTTAGATTAAAATACGAATGATTTGTGAGATTGAGAATGGTTGGTGCATCGGTGGTAGCTTTATATGCAATATTTATCGCATTATCATGAGTAAGCGTATATACAACCGTAACATTCACGTTACCGGGGAAGCCAAACTCCCCGTCAGGCGAGAAGAGTTTTAGGTTAAGGGTTGTGTCGTTTTGCTGTTCAGCTTCCCAAACGGCATGATGAAAACCTTTCGGACCACCATGTAGACAATGACCGAAATCATTTTGCGGGAGCTGATACTCCTGACCGTCAAGAGAAAAGCGTCCTTGGTTTATGCGGTTTCCGTAGCGGCCGATTAATGCACCAAAGTTACCGTCGATATTAACATAGTCGGCAATAGAATCGTGACCGAGTACGACATCGATAAACTTGCCATCTTTGTCAGGTAGCATCAATGACACTAATCGGCCTCCGTAATTCGTAATGCAAGCCTCAACACCGTTCTTATTGACAAGTGTATAGAGATTGGTGGATTTGCCGTCAACTTCGGCCTTGAAATTTTCAGGATTTAGACCTGACTTTGTTAGCTGTTCTGTCTGATGTGCGCAAGAGCAGACAACCATCAACCATACGAATGGTATTAAACTTTTGATTTTCATCGTAGTATTTTGTTTATGTGATTATACTTTTCCTATTCAGATACTAATGACGATATGTAATCTGAAGGTGACATTCCATAAGTTTTTCTGAAAACTTTCGAGAAATAATTCGGGTCGGAGAAACCTGTTCTGTATGCAGTTTCACTGACATTGTTACCTTCTTTCAACAATTCACAAGCTTTTGTCATACGCCTCTGTTTAATGTAGTCGGTCATTGATGAACTGAAGAAGGTTTTCATTTTGATATGAAGCAGAGAGCGGGATATGCCAAGTTCACGTGTTATATCTGCAATGGAAAAGTCTGAATTGTCCAGATTGTCATCTATGAGTTTATTGATGCGAGAAATAAACTCATTGTCAAACTTGTTGAGAGGTGGCAATTCTTCGAGAGGTTCATCAACACCAGACGCCTCAATTTTCGAGTCTATATATGCTCTTCGGGCACGAAGAATATTCTTTACTCTAAGTGCTAACAGTTGTGGGTCGAATGGCTTTGCTACATATGCCTCAGCACCACTTTTAAAGCCGGCCATTGTGGATTCTTCATCACTTTTTGCGGTGAGAAGAATTACCGGGATATGTGATGTAGCCAGATTGTTCTTCAGCATATCGCACAATTCAATTCCGTCCATTTCCGGCATCATAACATCTGAAACGACAATATCGATTGGATATTCTTCAGTGACTTTTAGAGCATCAATGCCATTTGTCGCTGTATATACGTTATAATCTTTTGCAAACTCATCTGAAAGGAATCTAAGAAGCTGTGGATTGTCTTCGACCAGCAAAATAGAAACCTTCTTGTCATCTTTTGCTGTTGTACTACTATTAGAGTCATGAGGATACACTGCCAGTGTATTGGATATAAATGTAGGTTGATATGCAAGTGGCTGTGCATCAGTTGTCAATATACAAGATGACTTATCGAAGTCTGATGGAGTAACATTCAATTGGACTACAAAAGAGCTACCTTCACCAACTTTACTGGAGACTGATATATTGCCTTTATGAATTTCAACAAGTTTCTTGACGGTAGCCAACCCAATGCCCCAGCCTGAGTGACTTGCATTATAACCTCGACGTGTCTGATAATACTTTTTGAAGATATTGTCAAGCTCCTCCGGAACAATGCCGATTCCGGTATCCTTAACCTCAAGCTGTAGATAAACAGTATTATTTTCTCCCTCAACAATTGATGCCCTAACATCAATATTACCACTTTCGCCAGTATACTTTATTGCATTAGAAAGAAGATTACTGATAATGCGTTCCAGATAGGTCGGTGAAAACCATACATCTTCACCGTTATTCTGAGTCATTACATTTATTGATATATTCTTGTCTGATGCCGGACCGTGGAAATAACCCGTCATTGTCTCAATCAGTGTGAGAGGATTACCTTTTTGCAAAAATAGTTGAAAATTACCTGATTCGACTCTATTGAATGTAACAAGCTCGTTAATCAGATCAACCATCTTTGATGTATTGGCTATTGCAGTAGACAGTCTCTCGCGTGACTCATCCGAAAGGGGTTCATTCGTTGACAGTTGTTTCAACGGCGCAAGAATAAGGCTAAGCGGTGTTTTAAGTTCATGAGAAATATTGGTGAAGAATTCCATTTTTTCTCGATTAAGCTCATCTTTCTTGGCACGTTCAATTTGATTGAGTTTTTTCTGTTGTTTCTCCTTCATTCTCCATAAGAAAAATCGATATATTATATAGCAGATTGATATGCCCACAAGGAAATATATCAACCAAGCCATCGAAGATTGATAGAATGGAGGATTGATTTTTAAATCAAGTTTTCTAATCGGAGCATCCTCCCAATTATCTCCTGATGTCAAGGCTCTTACTTTGAAAGTATAAGTACCATAAGGTAATTCCATCGCAGTAAATCTCCGCTGAGTCCCGACATCGCGCCACTCTTTATCCAAACCTTCTATGAATATCTGATATTTCACATTTTTAGCCCCTACAGGGTCGATTATGCCATAATCAATGCTGAATACTCTTGAAGTTGTATAATCAAGTTCCAATAACGTTGTGGCATCAAGAGTTGAATTCAAAGGTGAGTCGTGTGTTCGTGGCGTAACGATATTGTTGTTTAATGCTAAACTCCAAAGATGCACCGTTGCAGTCAGATTAGGGCGTTTTGTAATAGAGGGACTGAACGCAACCAAGCCGTTTACAGTACCACAATAAATTCTATTATCAGATGCTTGTAGTATAGATGAAAAGTTAAACTGATTTTCAGGTAAACCGTCCGTTGTTGTAAATCTTAAATATGAAAGATTTTCCGGATTGACTTTATATAAACCGTTAGATGTAGTAATCCATATATTGTCTGCCATATCCTGCTTTATAGCGCATACTGTTCCAAAGCTGTTTTGAGTGTCAGTAAAATTCTGAAAGTTGAATTTTTTGCTGTCAATAATTTGAACGCCGCCGTTATTGGTGCCGACAAACACTCGACCATTATTGTCTTCATAGATAGAGGTTACATAGTAATCATTTAATCCACCATTATTTGATATGGTGGATTTACTCCATCCTTTAACTTCGCCGGTTTCTCCGTCGATTCTAAAAAGGCCACGATTAACAGTTCCAACCCAAAGGTTGCCAGTGTAGTCAGGATATAGGCAATAAATAAAATCAGTGTCAAGTGCAGGATGGTTAGATTGTATGATGCTATCCGTTTTAGGGTCATAACACATCAACCCCAATGTTGTCGCAATCCACAAGCGACGATGGTCATTATTTTGTCGTGTAATTGCAAAAACCGCATTACTTTTAAGGCCACTGTTGAAGGCGGTGTAATGCTTGTATTTATGTGTTCGGAGATTATATCGGAATAATCCGTTCCTGAATGTCCCAATCCACATATCACCAGTTTCTTTATCATAGAAGAGTTCATGGACATTAGTGCCAAGATCCGGTATCTGATTGAATTTTTCTACTATCTTATGCTCTATGTCATATATATTTATACCACCATCTTCCGTTGCAAGCCAAAGTTTTCCTTTTTCAGGTTCAGCAATTCCTCGAATCGCTTTACCACTAAAAGTTCCTACTTCATATCCAGGAGCAGTCCAATGAAACTGTATTGCATCACGTAACATCAAATTTATGCCACCAAAATATGTTCCAATCCAAATATTATCCTGATTGTCCGGGACAATACAATATATAGCATTATCAGATAGTGTTCTTGAGTTGCCAAATCGCTGCGCTACTTTCTTAATGACACCGGAAGTAGGATTTATAATTGTAATTCCACTTTCGGTACCAAGCCAAATATTCCCTTTTGAGTCCTCTGTGATAACCCTGACCGTTCCATCGGTCAATCTTGACGCATCGTAAATCGTTTTTTCTCCTGTTGATAAGTTAAGGCTCATCACGCCTTTGCCGTCTCTGCCAATCCACAAAAGCCCGCTTTTGTCGAAAAAGAGCGGAGCGATGGCATCGAATCCGGAAAGAAAATCAGAATAGACTGATGAGTCAAGAACGGTCTCCGACACCATATCCGACGTAAAATATGAAATGGAATGATTGGTCGATACAAAGATCCGGTTGTCGGGAGAAACTTCCAGTCCTACCACATACGCCTCCAACTGTCGGGGCATCTGGTGGAACACATCCTCCACCTTTCCCTTTTTAAACACCTTCATTCCAGTGCAGATGATAGATCCCTCCAACGTCTCCGTTATTCTGGTAATCGGCTCATTCTTCACGTCATACCGCATGAAATCGTCTGTCTCGCGGTTGTAACGGCAGATCTCCTTGTCGCATCCAATCCAGACATTGTTTTCTGAATCTACATAGATATATCTGATGAAGTTATGGGGTATGGTGGTTTTGTCATTCGGATTATGATAATATGTCACAAATGAGTATCCATCATATTTTGCCAGTCCATTTCTTGTGCCTACCCACAATAAGCCATCTTGGTCAAAAGCCATAGATTCTACTTGCTGATGTGGAAGACCGGCATCGCTTTTAAGATGTGTAAAGAAATAGTTTTCCTGTGCTGAAACCGTTATCGGAAGAATACCGATAACGATCAGCAGCATAAATATGATATGTCTGTGGATATTCATATTTAATTATAATATGGGTTATAATACGGGCTGGTCAGACAAATTGATTATTTGATTAAAAGCTTGGAACGAAAATGATTTCCATCGATATCGGTTACATTTATTATATAAACTCCATTCCGACCTGACATATTAGTGCGATATTCAGTGCCGACACAGTTGTCTGATTTAACAAAAGAGCCGGTAATTGAGAATATCGAGGCACAAGTAATATCGCGTGACGATGTCACGCAGATATTACCGTTTTCTACTGTCACTTTAGCTTTAGCTGTATTATTGCCAGTCCAGACATCATCGATGCCACTGAACCCGTCAGGATTCAATTTAAATTCAGGCCAAGTCCATGACTGGCGAAGAACTGCATCAGGTATTGTCTCGTCAACAATCTCAGAGTCACGTCTATCACGAACCTCAATAAAACATCTCATATCCTTGTCGATTGGAGCCGACTCGCAACCAAGAACCGACCATGGTATTGCAACCTCCATATCATAATATAATGATTTGACATTGGCAACAAACTTAATGGTTTCGGGAGTCTCAATTTTATTCCACTTGCCGCCGTTGCCTTCATAAAATGAAATAGAGCCATTAGCATCAAGGAACATCCGGAACATTCCTTTTTGAGGATATGTATCACAGCAATTATCTATATCAAGAGCTAATGTGATACCATCATTGTCCACTTTATCTGTAAACGCATTTTTATCTACTACACGAGCATAGAAATACAGGTTGTCTTTATCATAAAGGAAATCCATTGTAGACCGTTTACGGGTAATCGTTCCCATAAAAATCTGCTGAGCATTCTTCGCTGTCCACTTCTCGCCAGAGAAAGAACCGTTTATTTCAGGAGTACCATGATTAGCCATAAAGCCTTTCATCGGATATCCTTTCATGATAGTCACTGAGTTAGTCTGATTTTTATTTCCGATAGAGCCGACAGCAAACACATCGCCATTATGATCAACACACAAAGAATTCCAAATAGATTTCTGACCAAGTGGCAATCCGAAAGGCTGGGTTATAGCCTTGAAATTCTTGGCATCCTTGTCTCCGACTGCGACATACATGTCGTATTCTTCCATCTTGACACCGGCTCGATTTCCACGATCGCCTTGCCATGATGCGATAGTCTCTCCAGTTTTAAGCTTACGGATATAAGGCGCGGCAGATACGGAATTCTTGTCAGCGTCATCGGCAAAAATCATATTGCGGTTGGGACTCCACGCATCGACCCAGTTGCTCCAGTTGTCTTCTAATGAAGAACGTACGGTTGTAGCACGGAAATTACTTCGGTTAGGATGTCCATTGTCTTCAACAATGACAACAATCTCACCATTATCTGTCAATATTGCAGCAGGCATACCGTCACGGCTTCCGGCTCTGTAACATATTCTTACTGCATCAGACCAAGTCTGCCCCTGATCAAATGAACGGCACATGGAAATTTCCTGCTCTCCTGAATGAGTAAAATTTCCTTCATTGGCAAAGTATAACTGGACCTCTCCGCTCGGCAACTCAAGGAATGATGGCTCCCAGCATCCATCCTCAAATGTATGTTGAGCGTCATACACAAATATCGGGCCTTGCCAAGTCTTTCCATTATCTGTTGAACGCATTACACGGATGCCAAATTTACGATCCTCGGTATAAGGACGGGAGGGGCGAGGATTATAGCCAACGATAATTGTTCCATCAGTGAGTTGAATCAAATCGGGCACACTAAACGGTATGTCTGACGCACTGCGTATAATCATTTCCGGTGCGGACCATGTCTGACCTCCATTCTTGCTATAACAACACGAGATACCTCCGCCAGACTCAGCAACTACCATAAGACGGCCATCCTGTAGAGGTGTCATACGAGCATAGTTTCCGGATGGAAAAATTTGTTGTTTGGTATTTATATCCCAGTATATTCGAGGAAGATTATATGGCTCATGCTTAGCAGCCACTAAAGTCAATGCTGACAGTACAATGGACGCTATTGCAGTAAAAAATCTAGTCATGACTGATGTATTTAATATTATACAAAATTACTAAAAATGAGGGTATGATTCTCTATGTGAGAATCATACCCTCATCAAGAATTAATTTATTTACAAGAAATTGTTACTTTGCATGTCGATTCCACCGATATTTCAGGATTATCGGTTGATGTTACAACAAAACGATATTTAACGGGATTGGTGAAGTCCACAACATTCCCGGACGTTTGTTCCACATTGTCAATGTAGACTTTCTCATTGGAAGCATACAAAGTGAAATCAGGCGCAAGTCGAGTAAGATCCGTACCGGAGGGAACCTCCATATTGATCTCATAATAACTGTAATCATACTCAGTACGAGTAATCTTTCCGGTCACACCGGCGGCCTTGAAAGTCTTAAACTCACCGTAATTTAAGGTATAGAGGCTGTAATCCTGCGAAGTACCTTCATTTGACACAAGTTTGACGGCATGGGTTTGAGCAAGATTATATTTGCTATTAGCATTATAATCAGCACCATCAATATATACCTTAGTCGAGGTGGAGGGAATGTAGAATTTCACTTTCTGACTTAGAGATACCGAAGGAGTTGATGTTTTGTATTTTATCTTTCGTGGCAACGCTACCAGCCAATCCATCTCATTAAGCTTCTCCGCAAACACTTCGTCATAAAGAGCTGTTACTGAAATCTTTTCAATCTCGGTGCAGTCATCGATCACCTTGATATAGACTGAGCAAGTGTCCGAGAGAATGGATTTCCCCTCGTCAGCATGATTAGTGGCTACACATACGACTTTGTATGTGCCTGGGGTAGTATACGAGTAGGTCAGCAGGTTCTTGTTTACCACAAGGCCTGTATTACTTTCATTACGAAGTTCATAGTCATGGCCGGAATCACCGGGATAGACCACCACATTGTCGGCATTGCCAACAAAATGAATAGTCATCGACTCATTCACTTCAAGCATATTCTTTTCAATGCTAATAGCCGATGTCGGCTGTGTTGCCTTTTCATCATCACAGGCGGTCAACATTGTTGTCAACCCTGCAAAAATCAGGCATGCTGATATTCTGAATTTCATGAGAATGCAAAATTGAGGTTTAACAATCAATTAGTAACCGGGATTTTGAGTGACCACACCATTGGAGAGATCGACCTCGGTTTGTGGAATCGGGAAGACTTCATTTACACCTTCGCGGAAATATAGTCCACGTTTGTTTGAATGAAGGTTGGCAAAAGTTGTAAGCACCTGCTTGGCTCGTCCCTGACGTACAATATCAAAGAATCGATCCCATTCAAATGCGAACTCGATTTCACGTTCTTTCCAAATCTGGTCTCGCAGATAACCATAACCGCCACCGATATATAAAGTCGACGAATTGTTTATCTGATTGACAACTGATTTATTGCTATTGAGTTGCTCAAGAGCCTCGGCACCCTTGCCGATTTCGTTGAGTGCTTCAGCATACATAAGAACAACATCTGCATAGCGAAGTATACGTCGGTTTTTCCCATTATCATCAGTGTAGACAGGACGATCCTTGATTGGGGTATACCATTTCAATGAAAGGATACGTCCGGCTCCAATATCTGTGTTCTCCATGTCAGGAGTGAACTGGTGGTGTCCGATGGTGAAGCTGCGACGGATATCAGAGCCATAAATATTGTTGATTATCTGATCATCTGCAAAAATATCGGAATCACGAGAGAAAAGGCGAGAGTATATGTTTGAACCTTCATTTACATCATCTGTTGTTCCATCTCCAGACTCTTTGAACACAATTTCAAAGATTGAACCCTGACAAAACTCTCCGTCAAGATAGAACTGTTGGTCGTATGTAATCGGAGCATTGTATGCGCTTAGATATCTGAGTGAGTATGCGTTTAACAGCACCGGACACTCAGTTTCAGGAGTTTCATACGGATCAGTACCGACATTTAGCTCCTGAGGCTTGAACCACAGACGCTTGCGGATTGATTCCCAGTCGGTATCTTTGTAGCGTTCGGGATAGCAAAGCATATCCTTCATTTGCATGGATTTACCTTTTACGAAATATTCTCCAATTTCTGCGAGCTGCTGCCATTTCTCCGAACCATCGCCCGGCCGGGCCTGATACATCAGGACCTTCATAAGCAGTGCTGCTGCGGCTCCTGCCGAAGCCTTACCTGATTGTGCTGAGGTATATCGGTTAGGGAGCATGATGATTGCTTCACGCAGATCCTTTTCAATATAAGCGTATGTATCAGCGAGAGAACTACGCGGAACAACAAGCTTGCTTACTTCTTCAACCTCCGGACGAATGGGTACACCGCCAAAAGTCTTAACAAGATTGAAATAGTACAATGCTCTGAGGAACTTTGCCTGACCGAGAATCTCTCTGATTTCACGATATGCGGCATAGTCGTTAGTCGACAAGCGGCAACGGTCGATGTTGGCAATCACCTGATTGGCACGATGAATACCCTTGTAATTTATTTCCCATCGCTCCTTAATCCATCTGTTGGATGTTGTAAACCTGAAATGGACAAGTTGGCCCTGATCGGAAGCAAGACCTTCGTCAGTACCAATCACATTGTCGGCAGTTGCCTCGCCGAAACGCCAGTCTGCGCTTTGGAATGCGTCAGTCTGCAACACATCGTAGGTAGCGTTGAGAGCTGATTGCAGTTTATATTTTGTATCGTAGAAATTTTCGTCAGTGTTATTGCCGAGAACCTCCTGATCAAGGAAGTCATTGCAACCGGTCAGGGTAATCATGGCACCGGAAAGAGCCATGACCGAAATCATTCCCCAAACCTTTGACGCTGTTGTTTTAATTAAATTCATAGCTTTGGAATTTAAGGAATTTAGAAACCGAATTTGAGACCAAATGTAAATGAACGGGCCTGAGGATATGTACCATGGTCAACGCCCATAGAAAGGTTGTTACCTTCTGTGCCGGTAACTTTACCAATTTCAGGGTCAAATCCGTCATATTTGGTAAATGTCAATAGATTATATGCTGTCGCAGAGAGAGTCAGGTCGCTCAGCCCAAGCTTTGAAATAATTCTTGCAGGGAATGAATATGCGAAACGAAGCTCTTTAAGGCGGAGATAACTTCCATCTTTTACAAAGAAGTTGCTTGAACGGAAATTACGGGCAGCGTCGTTCGGATCAAGGTCGGGTACTTCGGCTGATGTATTCAGAGGGAAGAAGGCACGATTTTCTGCAACCTGGCCTGACCAGTGCTTGCTACGTATGTCGGCATACACGTTCCCTTCTGCTGCATTATAAAGATAATAGTCCATTACATTGTATATCTTGTTTCCGGTCTGTCCTTGGAAGAAGATGTTAAGTGAGAATCCTTCATAACGTAACCCAATGGGTAAGCCAAACACGAAGTCAGGGAGCGGTGATCCCAGATATGTGCGGTCTTCGGCTGTAATCTGACCATCACCGTTAAGGTCTTTAAAGCGGAAATCACCTACACGAGTTGTCTGTTCAGAATCCATCTTTCCGGGTTCATATTGAGCACTTGCTCGCACTTCTTCGGGAGTCTGGAAAATACCGTCAGTAACATAGCCATAGAAGCTGCCGATAGGACGACCAACGGCTGTCTTGGTAACATATTCCTGAATAGACCCTTCTTTAAGGTAAGAACCCCATATAGGCTCGTTGCCGGTACCGAGTGAAGTAACCTTATTTTTAATCCAAGATAAGTTGAACCCTATATCAAATGAGAATTTGCCAAAATTTTTGCGGTAAGTCAACGAGCCTTCAAGACCATAGTTCTTGACTGAACCGGCGTTTGTCATAGGAGCTATGTTAAGGGCGGCAGAGGGGACGGTAGGCACGGCAATAAGCATGTCGGTTGTGTGCTTATTGAAATATTCAATACCAAATAATATGGTATTGTTGAGGAACGCCATGTCGAGACCTACGTTGTATGTCTCTGTCTTTTCCCATTTAATGTCGCTGTTGCCAATTGTCAAGGCGGAGTAACCAGGCTGAAGGACATGAGTACCCTGTCCAAAAGGATAGTTGAGCTGCCCGGTCAGATAGGTGTATCGTGCAAGCTCGTCAATTCGATTGTTACCAAGCTTTCCCCAGCCGACTCGCAATTTACCGAGGGTCATCCATGTCTGGTCACGAAGGAACGGTTCTGATGAGAATTTCCAGCCGATTGAAGCTGATGGGAAACATCCCCAACGATTATCCTTGTTAAATTTTGAAGATCCGTCGACACGGACATTTGCCTGAAAAAGATAACGGTCAAGGATATTATAGTTTATACGACCGATAAAGCCGACAGCAGTCCAGTTTCTATTTAAACCATTTGCCTTATCTCCTGTGAATCCGCTCGACAGATACCATTGGTCCGGATCATTTGAAGGAGTGCCTAGTTTGGTCGATTCCTGAAAATCATATTTATAACCTTCGGCAGTCTGACCGGCAAGGGCAGTGACAGAGTGAACTTTATTGCTCCAATTAAATGTCAAAAGGTTATTAATCTCCCATTTGTATATATGGGCTTTCTTTTCATATATAGTAGAAAGATCCGTGATTGCAAAGTCCTCTTCAAGCTTACCTACCTCAGTAAACTGTCGAGTAGTCTCAGGCGTCGAATAGTATGAGCCTTTTAACTGATAATTGAAATATTTAAGGAAATTGGCGGATAGTGTAGCATTCATTTCAAAACGGTCACGTTTTACCGAACGATGGTAACGGGCTATCTGGGCAAGAGGATGGTCTTCAGTCCAGTATCCTTTCGTATTGTATGTCATTACCATAGGATTCTGATTAAGCGCACGCTTCAGGACTGAGCCTGAACCTTCGGGTATAAGGTCTCTATCTTCATTTGAATAAGATAAATTGGCACTCAGATCAAGCCACGATGTAATTTTCTGCTGGAAATTCATACGTACGTTGAACCTCTGATAATCAGAGGAACGAATAACGCCTTTTTCATTAAAATATCCGCCGCTTACATGGTATTTGGTGTTGTCGTTACCACCGGTAACAGCAATATTATATTGCTGCTTTATGCCGGTGCGAGTAATGGCATCCCACCAGTTGGCAGGAGAATTAGAACATATTGTATCTACAAGAAATGCCTTATGTGCGTCGTATTCATATCTTCCATCAGCAGTTTTAGTCTGATACATCTTGCCATCTGCAGAATAGACAGACTGACCGTTGATATAGTCAAGCATCAAGGCATAGTTCTCTGTATCCATGACACTGATTTTTTTCCAAGGATTAGAGAAACCCACATAGGAGTCAAATGTTACAGAAGTTTTACCCTGTTCTCCTGACTTAGTAGTAATACTAACGACACCATTAGCTGCACGAGCACCATAGACGGCTGACGATGCGGCATCTTTAAAAATCTCGATATTCGCAATGTCATTAGGGCTTAGATGAGTGATGTCATCAACGATAAAACCGTCCACAACATAAAGAGGATCAGCATCGTTCACCGTTCCTGTGCCACGAATTTTAATGGTAGTCGCACCACCGGGAGCACCGCTATTCTGTATGATGTTGACACCGGATGCTTTTCCTTGCAGTGATTGAAGTACAGATGATGTAGGAGTGTTATTGACGTCTTTACCACTTATTGACGATATTGAACCGGTTATATCACTTTTTCGCTGTACGCCATAACCGACAACCACAACTTCATCCAAAATCTGTGAGTTTGTTGTCATATTTATATCGATCGTGGTACGACCGTTAATTTTTTCTTCTTTGGTGTCATATCCTACATATGAGAATATAAGGACACCGTCGGCAGGAGCCTTGATAGAATAATGACCATCATAATCAGTTACAACTCCGACTTTAGAGCCTTTTACAATTACTGATGCAGAAATGATTGGTTCACCTTCTTCCGGATCAAATACAGTGCCACTTACTGTAATCTCTTGCGCTACGGCACTGATGCTTATTATGGCAAATAGTGCAAGAACTATACGCCTTATTATATCTTTGAACATATTTCCATGAGGTAAGATTAGGTAATTCAATGATGTAGAATATGATTGGTCTATAATGATTAAGGTTGAAAAGCTCGGAAGTAGTGGCTACTACCTCCGAGCCAACCTTTTTTACCTAAAACAATCTTATTTTACTATCAATTTAGAAACGCAAGTACCTTCATCAGTTTCAATTGAAAGCATGTAGATACCAGGGGCTACGTCGCTGACATTTACTGTGTTATTAGCAGGTGCATTAACAGCCTTGGCAAGAGAGCCCGAGATACTGTATATTCTGACTGCCTTCACAGGAGAATCAACATCTACAGTAAAGTATTCAGTGGCAGGATTAGGAGAAACTGTAACCACAGTACGCTTGTCTGCGGTGATATTATCAATACCGGATGATTCTGCAATTTCCTTGCGTGTACGGTATTCAATTTCCATATTGTCAGGATTCTTATTAGGATCATATCCTTCCTGACGATAGTGATAGCAATATACCTGATTGTTTACAGCAGATGTGAACAGAAGGTCGCCATTGAGGTTGCGGAGACAATAAACTTTGTCACCGTTAGCGTCAATGTTTGATATAATCTGAGGAACACCATCAGCCTTGTCAAGACGGATAAGTTTGGTGTCGGTTGCTGTGGTTCCGTCAATGTTACCTTCGTTCCACCAATACATGGAGCCGCCGACTACAATTGGCTCTTTCACCCAGTTGCTTGCAGTTCCGGGTGCAAAATCATATTGCAACCATACTTTCTTGCCGTCATAGCAATGAAGTTCACCACCATGATGAGATTCTACGGCAGCATCGAAACCGGTTGCAGCACAGAAGATATAAAGACCGTCAAAGACAACACCGCAATCGGGGTATGAATTGTTGGTGTTGGTGGGCTCATAGGTGAAGATGTCGAAGAACTTCATATTTCCCTTTTCAAGATTTGTAGCACCAAGCTCAAACCCGATCTCTGGAGTCTTTGCACGGAAAATGATTTCTCCGTTATAAGGCTCTCCTGCCATACATACACCGCCACCGTTGCCAAGACCGTTAACTCCTACAGTAGGATTGGTATTGAAGATCTCGTAGGTTCCTTCCTCAGTTCCGTCAGAAGCCCAAGGCTCATTACCCGATTCCATTGACCAAGCCTTGAAGAAAAGTTTCTCGTTATAGAAGTTCTGCATGTGGGCAAGTGCGGGAGAAAGTGTTGACACTCCGTCATTCTTTCCGAGGTCAGGCTCTATATTGATGTCCTTTACAAGATAGGTACCCTCCGGAGTTCCGTCTGTCACCCACAACTCAACACCGTGTGTCACTCCATTCTTGTCGGCTTCCTCTGCCTTGAAGAATACACGGCGACCTACACGCATATTGGCACCCCAGCGGTTGTCGGCTTCCTCCTGTCCGGGGAAGATACAGTCAACTTCTTTGAGCAATTTGGTACCGTCTTCTGTACCATCCGTTATCCAGAGATACTGCATTTTACTACCTTCTTGAGCCATTTCACTTTCAAAGTCCATAGCGTAAAAGATAAGACGCGTCTCATCGAGCTGGCAGTAACCAACGGCGTTAGAACTTTCCAGTTCATGCACGTCCTTGAGCATAAAAGTACCAGCCTCTGTGCCATCAGAGATCCAAGGCTCATAACCGTTTTCCCCGTCATTTGCGGTGAAAACCACCTTGTCATTGAAACGAGTCAGCCACTGGATGTCTGATGTTGCAAGACCGGGATTAATATCCTTGACCATTTTAGTACCGGCGGGAGTACCATCAGTTACCCACAGTTCCTCACCGTGATCAGCATCTTTAGCAGAGAAGAAAGCCTTGTACCCTTTTGTCGGAGAACCGGCAACTGCCATATTCTTTTGGGCATAGACCTGTTTGTTTTGACTGATGTTAGCTGTAACGCCTGCCGGAAGGAGGGCAGTCATTCCCTCAGGAAGTGCCTGAGCGAAGACTCCTGTCGAGCACAAGAGTGCCACTGACAGAATCAAAGATTCCTTTTTCATGTGATTTTATTAGTTTATAGGTTAAAATTTATTCATTATTGTTGTTATATGAAAGTTGCTGTTCTCTCTCTTCAAGCATTTTCTTGACTTCTGAACGAGCTTGTTCTCGATCCTTTGAGAAAATAGCTTTGATGCGATTCATGTCAAATTTTGAAGCTCTGTCGTATGTATATATGCCGTTCTTTTCAAGTTCAACGTCGACAATCTGTGTATAACAGAAGCCTGCAATGTGATCAAGACTAAGTATTACATTGACCTGTTCTTCAAGACGTTTATAATATTCTTCGAGTGAACGGGGAGCCTGACCATATCCCCAGAAAGCTTCTTCTGTAGCCACTTCGGGAGCATCCATTTTTTTATTCCACTGGATACCACCGAATTCATCAATCATATAGCACTCACCTTTGTATTCTGCGCTTTCATTGGGATGATGAATCCACGGCTTACCTTCATTATTGAGCCGGAGTTGCTGATGTAAAGCTACAGGATCCTGCACATAAGTATGTTCGGCATAAATATCCGTGAAACCTGCATGATGTCCACCGCTTGATGCTACAACAGGTCGAGTTCGGTCAAGATTTTTGGTCATGAAATAAAGATCGTTGGTCAGTCGGTCGCGCTGTCCGTCAACATCATGAATCCAAGTTTCATTCAGTGGCGACCATGCTATCAGTGAGGTTACATTATAATCACGGTCGATGCATTCATGCCATTCTGCCAGCATGTTACGGGCTGCTACCTTATCAGTCCAGTTCATACCCCAGCTTGCAGATTCCCCCCAAGTCAGGTAGCCAAGTTTGTCAGCCCAATAGAAATAGCGAGGTTCAAACACTTTTTGATGAAGTCGGGCTCCATTAAAACCGGCAGCTTTGCCAAGCTCAATATCCCTTTTAAGCTGCTCATCGGTCGGAGCTGTCCACTGACCGTCAGGGTAATAGCCTTGATCAAGCACAAGGCGTTGATAATACGGTTCGTTATTGAGATAGAAAACACCGTTCCGTAATTCCGACTTCCTCATTCCTGCATAAGAATTGACTTTGTCTATAGTCTTTCCATCTTTATTTATTACCGAAAACTCAATATCATAGAGGAAGGGATTTTCAGGAGACCATGTCTTAGGATTCTTGATTCCCGCAGTTATAAATGAACTGTTGCTTGCAGGAGTTGATTTATCGTAAATAACTTTGTTCCCGTCCTTTATCTTAATATTAAATTTTGACGCACCGTCAACGCTATAGAATTTAGGCTCAAAAACAAATTGATTACCATCAAGGTCAGGAGTTATACGACATTGCTTTAAAGCGTTCTGATCAACGGCTTCAAGCCATACAGTTTGCCAGATACCTGTGACACGAGTATAGAAACATTCGTAGGCATTGAGACGGCGGGATTGCTTACCGAGTGGCTGTTGCCATGATTTAACATCATCCTCCACATAGACAACCAAATCGTTGTCTTCACCATATTTCAAAGCGTCAGACAAGTCGACGGCAAATGAAGCTCCACCTCCATAATGCGTAAACAGCGATTTGCCATTGATAAAGATTTCGGCGCGATAATCTACGCCACCAAAATTAAGCAGAACTTTTTTTCCGTTCCAGTCTTCAGGAATCGAAAGATCACGATGATACCACATGGCATTGATGAAGTCGGTATGACCTACACCTGACAGTGGACTTTCAGGGCAGAATGGAACTGTGATATTTTCGGCAAAGCCGGTAGATTTTTGCAGGTCTCTCTCTTTGCCGCTTTTCCCGAAGTCGAACTGATAGGTCCATTCTCCATTGAGATTGACCCATGCTTCACGTTGGAATTGGGGGCGGGGATATTCCGGTCTCGGAATATCTGCGGATTGAGATGCAGAGGCCGAAACTGCAGCGGCAAATAGTAGTGCCAGAGATATGAAACGATTTTGCATCATGTGAATAGATTGGGTTAAATTTTACATCGGCAAAATTACTTTGGACACCTCTATATAATGGGTAATCCTGTGTTTTTTGTGGGTAATCCTGTCTAAACAAGTCTGTAAAAATCGTGTTATTGTCTGATTTGCGCATATTTACCCATATAATAGACATTCTTACCCATGTCATATCATCATAGGTTTGTACCTTTGCTCAAGTCAATTCGATAAGCATTTTTTGCTTGTAAATTCACATATCATCAATCAAATCACAATGAAAAAGGATATTCAGATTGGACTGGCAGTTATAGCCATCTTTAGTATTTGTGGAAATTGTGGAATCATAATGGCAGCAGAAAACGAGGAAGAGATAATGCTGGCAGACCCTACTATTTTTCCATATGAGGGGAAATATTATATGGCCGGGACCCAAGGGGGTAATCCGGCAGGATTCACAGTATATGAATCCGACAATTTGATTAACTGGTATTCAACCGACAGCCTGCCCAATCTTTCGGTCGGTAAATCTATTTTTGGTACCAGTGGATTTTGGGCTCCACAATTTATCCAACTCGACGGCAAGACGGGCATGCTTTATACCGCTAATGAACAGGTTGCCATTGCTCATGCTGATTCGATTAATGGTGTATATACAGGTACCGAATTGCCTATAGACGCTTCGGAGAAAAATATTGATCCGTTCTTGTTTAGGGATGACGATGGTAAATACTATTTATATCATGTTCGATTCAATAAAGGAAACTATATTTGGGTCGGAGAATACGATATAAAAAACAATGCGATAATACCGGGTACTCTGAAACAGGCCTTGTATAACGATCAGGCGTGGGAAGATACCGGAGTTTTTGAAAGTGTACCTATAATGGAAGGGCCTACCGTTATAAAGCTGAAAGATACATATTATCTATTCTATTCGGCAAATCACTTCATGAGTCCTGATTATGCGGTAGGTTATGCTACTGCAAATTCTCCTTCAGGTCCATGGATAAAGAATCCGGCCAACCCGATAATTCATCGAAATATCGTAGGTGAAAATGGAGCAGGTCATGGTGATGTTTTTATTGACAGCGACAGAAAATATCGGTATGTTTATCATGTGCATAACTCGGACTCTATAGTTTCACCACGAAGGACACGTATATTATCGTTGAATCTTGTGCCAAGTGATAATGATACGATACCGTTTGAGATTACAGTAGATACCGGCAAGATAATAAAGCCCGTAAAAAAACGGGAGTAGAGATATTCGTAAGACAAGGTGACTAATTAAAGGTAAAAAAGATTGTAATATAGCTCATTAATACCTTAATCTAACATCTATGAATCACACATTTTAAAATACATACCTTAATACATAAAAAATGAATCATCAAGCATGAAAACTATCATTGAAAATGAATTTAAGAAACGTTTCGGACAAGAGGCTGTCTTCTATGCGTCTGCCGGGCGTATCAACCTTATTGGCGAACATACCGATTATAATGGTGGCTTTGTTTTTCCCGGTGCCATTGATAAGGAAATTATGGCGGCAATAGCCCCAAACGATTCTGATAAGACTCGTGTGTTCTCAATTGACATCAATGAGTATGCCGAATTTGGGCTCAACGAAGATGATGCCCCGTCCCAGTCATGGGCGCGCTACATTTTCGGTGTCGCTCGTGAGATTCTGAAGCGTGGTGGTGTAGTCAAGGGGTTCGACGCCGTGTTTGCCGGCAATGTGCCGCTCGGTGCCGGACTCAGTTCCTCAGCCGCACTTGAGTCTTGCTTCGCATATGCTCTAAACGATATGTTCAACGACAACAGCATCGATAAATTTGAGCTTGCCCGCATAGGCCAGTCGACCGAGCACAACTACTGTGGCGTGAATTGTGGTATTATGGACCAGTTCGCATCCGTAATGGGTCAGAAAGGTAAACTTATGCGTCTTGACTGCCGCTCGATGGAGTTCGAGTATTTCCCGTTTAATCCGGAAGACTATGAGCTTGTTCTCGTTGACTCCCGTGTAAAACATGAACTTGCCGATTCTCCCTATAATAAACGCCGCCAGTCGTGTGAGCGAGTGGCAAAACGTCTCGGCATAGAGACACTGCGAGATGCAACTATGGAGATGCTTGACTCCATCCGTACCGACATCACCGCCGAGGATTATTTCCGTGCCAAATTCGTGATAGAGGAAAAAAGCCGTGTGCTTGCCGTATGTGATGCCCTCAATGCAGGAGACTATGAGACGGTCGGAAAGAAGATGTATGAGACCCACCACGGCTTGTCATACGACTACGAGGTGAGCTGCGAGGAACTTGACTTCCTCAATGATATTGCCAAGGAGTGCGGAGTCTCCGGCTCGCGCATTATGGGCGGAGGGTTCGGTGGATGTACCATAAACCTTGTGAAAAAGGATCTTAGAGACAGTTTCATCAAGACTGCCAAGGCCAAATTCAACGAGAAATACGGTCATGAGCCGAGTGTCTATCCCGTTGTCATAAGCGACGGAGCGCATAAGGAGGAATAGTCATGGAAAGCAAGAGAACAGTTCTAATCTCAGGCGGTGCGGGCTATATTGGCTCGCACACCGCCGTCGAGCTTATTAATGCCGGTTATTACGTAGTTATTATCGACAATCTTACCAACTCCGAGCGTGACTCTGTTGCCGGAGTTGAGAAGATAACCGGAAAGAAAGTGGCTTTTGAGGTCGTAGACACCTGCGACCGCGCACAACTCAAAACCGTATTCGAGACCTACCCGTTCGACACAGTCATCCATTTTGCCGCATACAAGGCTGTTGGCGAATCAATGGCTGAACCGCTCAAATATTATCAGAACAACCTCGTTTCGTTCATGAACATCGTTGCAATGATGAAAGAGTATGGCCGCCCCAATATCCTTTTCTCATCGTCGGCAACTGTCTATGGCGAAGCCGAGCATCTCCCCGTAACTGAACAGACTCCGCGCCAGCCGGCAACTTCGCCCTACGGTAACACCAAGCAGATTGCTGAGGATATTCTCCGCGACAGTTGCCGGGCTTATGATAATGTCAGAGGCATAGCTGTCCGATATTTCAATCCTATCGGTGCGCATCCCTCGGCACTTATCGGTGAGTTGCCCCGTGGTGTACCCAACAATCTTGTCCCGTTCATCACACAGACTGCCGCCGGTATCCGTGAACGTTTGAGTGTGTTTGGCAACGATTACGACACACCCGACGGAACCTGCCTTCGTGATTACATTGATGTCGTTGACCTTGCCAAAGCTCATGTCGCTACCGTCAACCGCATGACTTCCGACAAGATGGAAGATAGATATGAGATATTCAACATTGGTACCGGTCGCCCTATATCGGTTCTTGAACTGCTGACTACTTTCGAGAACGTCAATAATATAAAACTACCATATACGATTGTCGATCGTCGCCCGGGTGATGTCCCCGCTGTATGGGCTGAGACATCGCGTGCCAATGAGGTATTGGAATGGAAAGCAGAACGTACTCTCAACGAAACACTAAAATCGGCATGGGAGTGGGAAAAGCATGTAAGAAACATCATATAAATAATTCGATGAAACCGACTTTATACGTATTAGCTGCCGGAATGGGCAGCCGCTATGGAGGGCTGAAACAGCTTGACGGCCTTGGTCCTCATGGAGAAACAATAATGGACTACTCGATCTATGATGCCATCCAATCCGGATTCGGCAAAATCGTCTTTGTAATTCGCAAAGACTTCGAGCAGGACTTCCGCGACAAAATTCTATCAAAATACGAAGGCCATATCCCCGTCGAGGTAGTTTTCCAGTCAGTCGATAAACTGCCCGGCGGATTCAAGTGCCCTGACGACCGTACAAAACCATGGGGACCGGCACATGCCGTGCTTATGGCCAAAGGCTCAATCAACGAACCCTTCGCAGTTATCAACGCCGATGACTTCTATGGGCGCAATTCATTTGAAGTCATTGCCCAAGACCTCATGCGCCCGCGCGACCGCAAAGGAGATTATGCTATGGTTGGCTTCCGCGTAGGCAACACCATGACCGAGAACGGTGGTGTTTCACGCGGCGTGTGTGAAAACACGGATGGTCTGCTGACATCCGTTGTAGAGCGTAAATCAATTGCCTACGATGCCGACCACAACATTGTCTTCACCGATGAGAACGGCCAAGAGCAGACACTTGACCCAATGACACCGGTATCAATGAACATGTGGGGATTCACTCCCGACTATTTTGATTATGCCGAGCGTGAATTTATCAAGTTTCTCAAACGCGATCTGACAACGCCAAAGGCCGAGCAAGTCATTCCGGATGTAGCCGACGCACTCATCAAGTCAGGCGAAGCGACAATAAAAGTTCTCGACACAGACTCAAAATGGTTTGGTGTGACATACGCCGAAGACCGTCCCGGAGTAGTAACCAAATTTGCAGAATTGCATAAGTCGGGGCTGTATCCAGAAAAACTTTTTTGATGGTATTTTAAGGTAATAAGATTGTTTGGAGGGATTCTGGTTTTTCGGGATCCCTCTTTTATTAATAAGCACATTAAACATAAATTATGAACAAGGTTTTAATCGTTGAAGCCTCCGACTCCGACCGTCGGCTCATGTCCGCATTGCTCAGCAATGTCGGCTATGAGCCTATCGCTGTTGGAACGATGGAGGCTACTAAGGATGCGGTGGCAAAACTGCCACCCGGCGCAGCGATTGTCGCAGGACTGAGGTTCAGCGGCGGTACTGCCAAAGAGTTAGTTAACTGGCTAAAAGCTGAGAAAAAGGATTTCCCGGTCATAGCCATAGTGGAACGTCTCGGAGACACGGACGCAACGGATGTGATGGAAGACCATGGTGCTGTGTCGGTCGTTCAACGACCGGCTATCGACAAACGGCTTCCCGAACTGATGAAGAAGTATGTCCGCGATGTCGATGATGTAATCTTCACTAAAGGAGGACTGATTCATCGTCAAAGCAAAGAGTTCTGTGAGATAGAAAAAGTCATCCGTCAGATTGCCTCTACCGATGTAAACGTGGTGATTATTATTTCTGCCTTAGTCATTTTATACTGCTTTGAATTTGACACGTTTTTACATTGCAAAATTACGAAAAACTGCTGAATTTCGGAACGAATTACCTGCACAACGCCGCCTTTTG
>Ga0137308_101407_pt1 | contig 23989 bp, 22 predicted proteins | sample Inofrocosms_June_FD_97181 | JGI IMG/M metagenome (GOLD analysis project Ga0137308, IMG submission 97181) | Mouse cecal microbial communities from Vienna, Austria - N-Acetylneuraminic and N-Acetylglucosamine D2O microcosms_June | ecosystem: Host-associated > Mammals > Digestive system > Large... | reverse complement strand
CTTAAAAAAACGTGATTTCAAACGCTGATCAACAAATTTTGCATCTACAAATTCCGTTTCCCAATTCGTATATTCTACCGTCATATGGATCACCTCTTTTTCTTTAGTATAGCATAGAAACAATAGGATATCCACATAAACTTGTGGGTCAAGTTAAGGATCTATGTAAGGTGTTTCATCATGCAAGATCATGTCTTTTAGCTCAATCTCATAGGTTTCCATCGGATCTGTGGATACCAGGTATACATTACCGTCTCCAATGGATATATACCGCTGCTCATCCACGGTACTGTAGCCGCCCAATTCTACCTCATAGCTTTCTTCTGCCGTTTCGATATGGATGCTGCATGTCGGATCGTCCAGCCCATACTGGCTGTAATCCTCCACATTTTCAATGATAAAAGACACGCCAAAGGAGGCAAACAGCCCCAGCAGATCCTCCATTTTTTCTTCACTGACCGGGAAAGCCTCATCATCATCATACAGCCACCTCTCATCCTTATGGAACGCCAGATTTGTCTGGTCATATTCCCATGACAGCGCCGTCACATCATCCGCTGCCAGCTCCAGGACAACTTTATCGCTGTTTTTAATTTCCTCCTTTTTCTGCTCATACCGGCTGACGCCAAAAGTCACACCACAAATAATGACCAATACCCCTGTCCATGCATATAATCTTTTAGACCGTTTCATTTTGCCGCCTCCTTCTGCTCACAATTACATAGACGCCATATCCTAAGAATGCCAGCGGAAAAATCCCAATCATCAGAACCTTTAGGAAGGATGCCGTGGACTCATTCATCGTCAGGTAACTATAATTTAAAGATTTGCTTCGAATTGCTACTGCTTCCCGCTCACCGATCATAAAAGAAAGTGCATTCATGCCCAGATCCAGATTAGCGCCAGATGAATACGCATTATACTGGTCGTCAAGAAAATCAGAAGACGCAAACCATACCATCTGTCCTTCGCTGCCGCAAGCAACCGATACCGCCGTTGCAAACGGCCCATCCACATCTCCTTCTTCTTTTTCATATTTTTCAAGCGCATACCCGGCAGCTTTACTATAAGCCGTTTCCGAAGTGGTCAAAAGCTGTGTGACAGAATCCGACGTATCTGCAACCGTCAGCCCTCTGGCAATCGGCATAATCGCATAATAATTGCCTTCAACTAGCGGGTTTGTAATCTCATGTTCTGCCATTTCCGGTAGTAGAATATAAGGCTGCTGGAATGCGTAATGGTTCCTGTCGCCTTCCACCACAATCCCTTCTTGCGCTTCCACGCCATAATCCCCAAGCAGGCTGTACAGATTCGTCAATGCCCCGTCTTCTACCGGCCCTGCCATCACCATCAGCTTGCCGCCATTTGTGGTGTATTCCGAAAGCATATCCTTTTCTTGCTTGGAAATATCACTGGTTGGCGCATAAATGAGCACCACGTCCGCTTCTTTTGGCACCGCGTCTGCATTTAACAGCGTAAATGTAACCGTTTCTATATTCTGCTTTTCAATCTGCTCTGCAAATACAGAAGAAAGCTCCGCCTCGCCGTGTCCCTCTGTAAGATAAAGCTTTGGATGATCTTTTCTGACTACGTAATCAATCGCCGAAGTAATCGCACCCTCACCGTCAAAAGAAGTGGTATAGGAATAGCTCGTCATATCTGCTTCTTGCAGATAGATATCTTCATAGCTGATATACCGGCTGCTGTCACCACATTCTACAATGAAACTGTTATTCGGAACCGTTTCCGAAGTATACTGCTGTGTAAATGTCGGATAGACATCTGGATTTTTCTTTACCACTTCTATATGCTCTGAAAGGCTTTCATATTTTGCCAGCAAATTCTCAATCACATCATCTTCTTTGTCCGCCTGCACGACCCAGTAGATTGTCACATCTTTTTCCAGTGCATTCACCACTACTTTTGTATTGCTTGTAATGGAATACAGCTTTGTGGAGCTGATATCCAACTGTGTCCATGCAGATGGCAGCACGGACGCTAAAACATTGACCACAATCAGTATTGCCAGCACAATCCCTGTTAACAACAGCGAATAAGCTCCGCCCTTTAATGCAATCTTGTTCTGCCCGCCTTTACGAATCCATTTTTTCATCAGTTATACCTCCGTTTCTCAAGGGACTGCACTGACAGAAATAAAAAGAACACCGTCACGGTCACATAATACACGATTCCGGTCAGGTCAAATACACCGTTCACAAATTTATAAAAACGCTCAAACAAGGAGAGCTGTTTCATTATATCAGGAAGCAGCCCTTCAAATGCCGCGCTGTCCATAACATATAATCCGGCAACAGCAATGGAAAGAACTGCCCCAATTCCAACAGCCAGTTTGTCATTTCTGGTTAAATACCGGATGACAACTCCAAGAAGAACCGCCGCCACAATCAGCGCTGCCGCAGAGCCGATTGCCGTGGACGACACATACTCCGCCAGTGTCACACTGTAATAATTTAGTAGAATGACTGGAATTGCAATTCCCGCGGCAAATCCAAGATTATCCGTCAAAGAAGAAATAAACATGCCAATCGCAATAAACGCCGCTCCCATCATAAAAAACGCAAACATGGAGCCGTAGGACGTCAGCAGATAAACTTCTCCAAACCTGGCAAAAATCAGCGGATAAAAAGAAATGACCACAAGCGGCACAAGGTACACCACTAAAAGAGCCACATATTTCCCAATCATGATCTGCGAAGTTGTAATGGGCAAAGAATACAATAGCTGGTCTGTTTTCTGCCTGCGTTCTTCTGCGACCGCCTTCATCGTCAAAATCGGGATAATTACCACAAAACCAAGACATACAAAGCTCAGCACATACTCAAAATTTGCCACTGCCGACTGGATATTATAAAGCATCGCCCCTATGCCTACAAATGCCAGGAGAAACGCAGAAAAAATATAGGCTGTCAGTGAATGAAAATGACTCGACAGCTCATGCTTGCATACTGCAATCATTCTTTTTCCACCTCGCTTTCCTCTAAAGCATCTGCTTCTGTCAATTCAATAAAGACATCTTCCAGATTTGCTTTCTTTGACGCCATCTCGACAATCGCCTTCTGCTTTTCTGCAAACGCAAAGAACAACCGCCGGCATACAGCTCTGGCATCGTCTATATCCGCTTTTACGTGAATCTTTAAAAGCCCCGTTTGCTCTTCATCCAGCGTGCATCCCTCGTACAGCGCCAGTTTTTCCAAAATCTCCTCCGCCTCCTCTGGAAGCGCTTCTACCGTAAAATCAATACCGTTTGCTGACTGTCTGAGTTTTTCCAGATTTTCTGGCGCATCAAAGGCTACCAGCCTGCCCTTGGCAATGATCAGCACCTTTTCGCAAATTATAAACAATCGTCATTCCATGCTCTGTCAGATACTGTTTGTAACGGTAATCCCCTATCCAGCCACGTTCCCTGCCGCTTTCACAGGTTTCTTTCGCATATTCCCGCGCCGTTTCTTCCGTAATCGCAGAAACCGAACTGACATCCACATCTGCCACCCCGCCGCTTTCATCAAACCGTACGGTAAAAAACCGCGTACTAAACGGCGTCTCTATGGTCATAAAATCCGGTACACCTACTGGGATTCTAGGATTTCCTCTGTCGTCCCTCCACTCTGGAAATCTTCCGTCATTATCCGATATCCGGTCTGTCAGCGCATCCATTGTTTCGTTGAGCTGCCTTGTACTAAAACTATAGATCAGAAAAAAGATTACCGTAAATACAAGAATCACAGAACCCCCGCATATGCGTATCACTTTCTTTTGCAAATGGTAAATCATGGCACTTCCTCCAGCATATAACCCGCACCGCGTACAAACCTTATGCTGACAGGCGCTCCAATTTTGTCCATCTTTTTTCGCAGATTCGAAATATGCACCCATACAGAGCTTGTATCAATCTCTGTATTCCACCCCCAGATATGTGTTAAAAACTGTTCCGCTGTAACAATCATTCCCGGCTTTTCCATCAACATCTCCAATATCTGGTACTCCTTGCCCCTCAGCGCCTGCCGTTTTGTCTGACTCGAAATTTCATAGGTAGACCGATTCAGCGTCAGTCCTTTAAATGTCAAAAGCTCCGGTGTATAATTTTCTTTCCGTCTAAGCATTGCCCGGACTCTTGCCAAAAGCTCTGCCGTTGAAAACGGCTTTGCCAAATAATCATCCGCCCCGGCGTCCAGCCCTTCTACTCTCTGGGAAACTTCTGTTCTTGCCGTCAAAAACAGTGCCGGCGTTGTAATATTTGCTTTCCTGAGCGCTTTTAAAACCTCAATCCCATCCATTCCAGGCATCATAATATCGAAAACAAGCCCGTCATATTCTCCCGTAAGGGCATATTCCAAAGCTTCTTTTCCGTCCGTCACTCCATCCGCGCTGAACCTATTTAAAGTAAAGATATGCAGCAAGGATTTCAGCAACCTGGCGTCATCCTCTGCGATTAATATTTTCATCTGCTCACTCCAATCCATTCTGCTGTTTCTATATTCGTCCATCCCATACGATAAAGGCACCCCGCTTCCTTCGCTTTTTTATTTTCCTTTTTTTATTGTATTACTCACAAGCACAAAAAGCAAGCAGGGTACCCCTGTTTTTGCATGTTACTGCATACGCGCCACATCCCGCAGCAGCCTGACGTTTTCTTCCACCGCGTCCACTGCCATACGCACCTCTTCCCATGTCGTGGACTCTCCCAAAGTCATGCGAAGCGTACCAGACGCCAGCTCTTTGTCTCTTCCGATTGCTGTCAGCACGTGGGACGGTTCCGCAGAGCCAGTCGAACAGGCAGAAGCCGCAGACGCGCAGATGTCTTTGGCATCCAGCAGCAGAAGAAGTGTCTCGCCTTCTACCTGTGTAAAGCTGAAATTGACATTGTTCGGCAGCCTTGTGCTGCGGTCGCCGTTTAGCCACGCGCCTGGTATCCGGCTTTGGATCTCACGGATCATCCAGTCACGCATCCTTATCTCACGGTACATGCGCTCCGGCATTGCCTGCATGGCGACCTGCGCCGCCGTCCCGATTCCTACGATGCCCGGTACATTTTCTGTGCCGGCACGCTTTCCGCGCTCTTGTCCGCCCCCGTGGATAAAGGACGCCGTCTTTACTCCGTCACGGATATATAAAAATCCCGTTCCTTTCGGCCCGTAAAATTTATGTCCGCTCGCACTCAGCAGATCGATATTGTAATAATCCACATTGATCGGCACCTGCGCATACGCCTGCACCGCATCCGTATGAAATAGTACGCGATGCCGCCTTGCAATCCTGCCGATCTGCGCGATTGGCTCGATCGTACCGATTTCGTTATTGGCAAACATCACGGAAATCAGTATCGTATCTGGGCGAATCGCCTCTTCCAACTGCTGCGGGCTTACAAATCCTCTGGCATCCACCGGCAGATACGTCACCGCATAGCCCTGTTCCTCCAGATAGCTGCACGTATGGATCACCGCATGATGCTCGATCTGCGTCGTGATGATATGCCTGCCCCGCTCCTTATACGCTTCTGCCGTCCCTTTCAGCGCCCAGTTGTCGGATTCGCTGCCTCCTGCTGTAAAATAAATTTCATCTGCATGTGCATGAAGCGAATACGCAATGACACGCCTGGCATGTTCCACCGCGTGCCTGCTGCGCTCTCCAAATTCATAGATCGTAGATGCATTCGCATAGTCTTTTGCATAATAAGGCTGCATACTTGCGGCTACCTGCTCTGCCATCGGCGTAGTCGCTGCATGGTCCAGATAAATCATAACACTTCCTCCTGTCATCCAAAAATCCTGGCAGCATCGGCTTACGCATAATCCTATATCCTGCACATATATATAGAAATAAGACAAAACACCTCTAAGGATTCTGCTTATGCCAAACTTATCCAACATTAAAAAATATGCCAACCACCCTGTACTGCTTGGTACGGCGCTGCTTACCGCCACCGGCGTTGCAAGCCGGATTATAGGCTTCTTCTATAGAATATTCCTCTCCCATACAGTTGGTGCACAGGGAATGGGAATTTACCAGCTCATCTTCCCTGTATTTGCGCTCGGTGTCGCTTTCTGCGGCGCAGGCGTCCAGACCGCGGTCTCCAAATATACGGCTGAGGCGGTAGGCGCCGGGCGCTGCCCGCAGACATGTCTGTATGCAGGACTTGTGTTATCTGTCAGTCTGTCTGTATTTTGTACGCTTTCTATCTATGCGGGCGCAGACCTTGTCGCTGTGAATGTGTTAGACGAACCGCGCTGCGGCGAGCTTTTGCGCATTGTCTCGCTCTCCCTGCCGCTTGCCGCGATCCATTCCTGTATCAACGGCTATTACTATGGGCTGCAAAAGACCTTCGTCCCATCCGTCTCGCAGCTCTTAGAGCAGGTATGCCGCGTGCTGTGCGTTTACCTGATCTACCGCATCTGTGAGAGCCAGGGACGTCCCGTCTCTGCGGCAATGGCTGTCTGGGGCATCGTATGCGGAGAATTCGCAGGCGTGCTCTTCTCCGTGACAGTCGTACCATTAAAAAAATGCAGGGAACGGCTGTCCGCCTGCCTGCGGCACATTTTTATTTTTTCGGTGCCGCTTACCGCAAACCGCGTGCTTATTAATTTTATCAACAGTACCGAAGCGATCTTAATCCCGATCTGCTTAAAAGCTTACGGATACTCCAATGAAGACGCCCTTGGCATCTTCGGCATCCTGACTGGCATGGCAATGCCGATGATCCTCTTTCCGTCCGTACTGACCAACTCTGTCTCCGTTATGCTGCTGCCGTCCATCTCACAGGCAAAAGCACAAAAAAACCAGGCGCTCATCCACCGTACGATTCGACGCACGATAGAATCCTGTCTGGTTCTTGGATTTGCCAGTACTTTATTTTTCCTGCTGACGTATTCCATGATCGGGAAGTATTTATTTGCAAACACGCTTGCAGGCATTTATATCCGCACCCTGAGCTTTATCTGCCCGTTTATGTTTTTATCCACCACTTTAAACAGCGTCCTGCATGGGCTTGGCCATCCAACCGCCACCCTGGTATTAAACTTAAGCGGCTGCCTGCTGCGGATTGCCGTTATCTGGCTCTTTGTGCCTGTTTACGGCATCCGTGCCTACCTGTACGGTATGCTTGCCAGCCAGATTTTAACATCGCTGTGCGCGGTTTACCTGCTGAACCGCTCCAAAGACCTTTAGCTTATACACAGCAGCAGGTACAGCACATATTCATAAACACCATAGACATACAAAAACGGTTAAAGCTCTCATACGGCCTGCCATAGCTCTCTCCCATGCTGCTGTACCAGGTTCCGCCAAAATGAAGCTGCTGCATAAGCTGGCGGTATTCGATATTGCTTGGCTCCATACGAACTGCCTGTTCCGCAAATTCGAGTGCCGTCACATTGTTGCCCAGCCCCGCGTTTGCCACTGCACAGTAATAATACCACCTCGCGCTGTGATTGGCAATATTGTTTAGCACATGCATTGCCTCCTGGTAGCAGCGGTTGGCGAGATAATTCGCTGCCGCCTGCATCTGCGGGTCTTCCTGCTGCCTGCTCCCAAAGCCTGCGTACCTCGCCGAGCCAAAGCCGGAAAAACTGCTTCCGCCCTTCTGCTTTTCCTGCATAATCTGGTTATACGCCTGCTGGATCTCCTTAAAGCGCTCCTCTGCCTGCTCCTTGTTCGGATTGTTGACATTTGCATCGGGATGGTATTTCCGGCTCAATGCACGATATGCTTTTTTTATCTCTTCATCTGTTGCACCAGGGCTTAAGCCTAGTATGTCATATGGATTTCCCATATTCTGCTGTTCCTCTCTTCTTTGTTAAATTATGGAATCCATCCACACCGTTCTTTTTGCTTTATATCTTTTGTTCTGTTCCTTTTTGTTTTGTTTCTTTTTTTTCCTTGGTCTTTTCTCTGATTTTTTTCTCTTTTTCTTTTTTCTCTCTCTCTTTCTTCTCCCTTTTTTCTTTTTCTTTCTTCTCTTTTTTTTCATCTTTGGACTGCTTTGTCTGCTTTTTTAAGCGCAGGTATTCGTATTTCGTCCATACACCGGAATAGAGGATATTGCGGCAGATCTCTGCGTGGAGCAAAATCGGCAGCCGTTCAAACGACTTTGCGCATTCGGACATCATGCTTGTCAAAAGCAGCCCGGAAAACGTCTCAAAGTCCTGTTCGGTCTCCTTGTGCATCAGGTTCAGCACATTGTAGCAGTTGTTTTTACTGTCTTTTCCGATGTCTTCATAAGCATCCATCAAATAAATAAACTTGCCCATATAAAAGCCCATGCAGCGCAGCTCCTCTGCCCAGATGTCATGCTCCTTCCAGGCAAAGATCTCCCCCAGCATCTCCCCGGTCAGCCCTGCCACCGCGTCCACATTGCGCTCTTTTCCTTTTTCCGCCAGCTCCAGCCTTTGCAGATAATGCTGGATCGCCTGCCCCTGCCTTGGGTAATGCGCCGCAATCCGCTCATAATCTTTTTTAAACATCTGCGACAGCGCTTTTTTTGTATACGAACGGTTGTCATGCCAGTCGTCCTCAAAGTTTTTCGTACAAAGCAAAAGGTTCATCGCAGCCGCATATTTTGTCGCCTCGTTAAAGCGCGCCGTCTGCTTTTTGGAAGGATGCACCGCACAGATAAATTCTTCCGTCTCATCCTCCAGCTCGTAAAGCCCTGTCAAAAGCACAATCAAAAAAGTCATATCATAATTTAATAACATCTGCCCTTTTCTGCCAAAGCTTTCCTTAAGCTTCTGGCACAGCCCGCAGTAATACGACTGATAGATCTGGCGGTCGGTCAGGTTCAGTTTTTCCCGATTTACATTAATATATCCAAACATAGCCGGTCAGCTCTTTTTCACAAATTCATTGCGGCATTTCGGACAGGTGATCCTGATTTTTCCTCTGCCCCTTGGCACCCGTACCTTCTGCCTACAGCCAGGACATTTATAAAAACGATACTCCTTGCGCTGTGCCCAATGTTTTTTTTCATTCTTATATTTTACAAGCTTTTGGTAACGCCAGTTTAAATATTTCTGGTTCTGCGCCGACATCTTTGCGATATTTTTCGAAAAGGAACGGTAAATTCCGTACCCCATAAGCGCAATGCCAGCAACATAAAACAGCATCTTCCCTGTAATTAAATTCAGCACAAGACATGCCAGCGCCAGTCCAAGATACACCTTTGAAAGCTGGTCATTGCCGTACCTGCCGTACATAAATCTTGCCATACGCTCCCGAAACCCATTCATATATTCACTCTCCTATCCCGCTGCCATGCTTACAGCGCGGTCTTTTATACTTCTATGGTATATGCGAAACATTTTTCTGTCAAGAGATAACTATGGTTTTCAGAAAAAATTGAGAATCTTTATATTTTATTCATACACAAAAAGGCTGTTAAAACAGCCTTTTCAATGCAAACCGCAAGCAGGACGATAAGCCGGGTTATGTCTCGAATGATCATCTATCTAGGACGGCTGTTACCAGCCGCCTCAAGCGACCTACCTGAAGCTGGCGGGCAACGTCACTGCTTCTGCTCGGTCTTGCTTCGGATGGGGTTTACATGTGCCCTCCCTGTTACCAGGAAGGCGGTAGTCTCTTACACTGCCCTTCCACCCTTACCGGCTCCGGTATCCCGGCTCCGGCGGTATATTTCTGTTGCACTTTCCTGGGAGTCGCCTCCACCGGACGTTATCCGGCATCCTGCCCTGTGAAGCCCGGACTTTCCTCACCTGCGGCATTTCTGCACTTGCAGCCGCGATCATTTATCCTGCTTGCTGTTCCTTATTTATTCAAACACATCTTCCCAAAAATGTAAAGTATTTTTTCTTCTATTTATACATGAAAGCAGCTTCCGCCGATAAACTCGCGCAAAATCGAATTTCTGCCAACCTCTTCGCTTGGCACCTGCAAAAAATAGTCCAAAAATTTCAGCAGGCGCTTTGCCTGCATATGCTGCGGGCTGTCTGTCGGAATGGCAAACAGCATCGGCTCCGCGTACATTTTTAAGACCGGAAGCTCATAAATTAATGCAGAATTAAACATTACATCCGCCTGCTCCTGGAATGGGAAAATATTCCGCTCTTCCCCTCTGCGAACGGACTGCCACATCTCAATCGTATGCTCCGCCGAAGTGCCGCGCATAAATGCGTCACGTACAATCCGCCGGATCAGGCGCCCGTCTGTCGTCGGGATCGGGTTATGCTCATCAATATTGATCTGGGTCAGCGCGCTGATATAGATTTTAAACTTCGTCTCCTTTGGCAGCGCAGACAGCAGCTTGTCGTTTAAGCCGTGGATTCCTTCGATCACAAGCACATCCTCCTGGCCAAGCTGTAAAAATTCTCCTTTAAACTCCCGCTTTCCCGTCTTAAAATTAAAATGCGGCAGTTCTGTGCGCTCTCCGTTCAACAGCTTTTCCATCGTCGTATCAAAAAGCTGCATATCGATCGCTTCTAAACATTCGAAATCATACTGCCCGTTTTCATCCAGCGGCGTTTTCTCGCGATCTACGTAAAAATTGTCCATGCCAATCGGATGCGGCACCAGTCCATGCGCCCGAAGCTGGATCGACATCCTGTGGGAAAACGTCGTCTTTCCCGAAGACGAAGGGCCTGCGATCAGGATAAACTTTTTATTTTTCTCCGCGGCAATCTGTTCTGCGATTTTGCTGATCCGCTTTTCCATCTCCGCTTCCTGGAGCAGAATAATATCCTGCACTTTCCCCTTGACAATCTGTTCATTCAGCTCCCCGACGGTACGGATCTGCATCTGCTTTGCCCATGCCGCAGCCTCCATCAGTGTATGGTACAACTTCTTAGACGTCTCAAACACCGCCGTCTTTTTCGTATCTTCATAAGGAAACACCAGCACAAAGCCATCCTCATACAAAAGCAGGTCAAAATATTTCAAATATCCGGTAGACGGCACCATATACCCGTAAAAATAATCCTGAAATCCGTCCATATCATAAATATTCACATGCGAGCTCCTGCGGAACTGGAACAGCTTTGCCTTATCCTCCATCCCGCATTCCATAAATCTGGCAATCGCAAGGTCTGTATGGATCGTATTTTTGCGGATCTCAATATCCGCCTCCACAAGTTTCTGCATCTGCGCGCCAATCTTATCCAACAGCTCCTGGCATACCGCACTGCCCTCCAGCTCACAATACTGCCCCTGCCCGAGCGTATGCATCACGCGCAGCTTAACGCTAGTCCCGTACAGATTATAAATCGCCTTTTCCAGCAGCATAACCATGCTTCTGCGGTACGCTTTTCTCCCTTTTGTATCTGCCGCCGTTAAAAACGACAGCTCTCCATCCATCTCAATCGTTCGGTTTAATTCCCACAGCTTATTATTAAATACAGCCAGTATAATATCATCGCGGTACTGATCATGATATTCCCGCGCAATATCTAAAAACTTTGTACCATACGCATATTCTTTTTCTTGACTGTCATATATCACTCTGCACACCCGACCATCCATAGCACATTCCTCTTAATACTTTCCATGTAATGATTTTCTTTTTTCACCAACCGCTTTTATACAATCTGAAACGGTTCCACGCGTTCCTGCATCACGACGGTAAGTTCCGGCGCATTTTTGTGCAAATACTCCGCCATATAAGCAATAAATATATGCTCGATCCCATAATGCCCCGCGTCAAGCACTGCCATCCCGCACGCCGCCGCATCAATCCCGGTATGATGGTCTATATCCCCGGTAATATAGACATCCGCTCCCGCCTTTAACGCCAGGCACACCTCGCTTTTCCCGGCTCCCGGACAGACCGCCGCGCGCCTGACCGTCTTTGTAAGCTCGCCAAACACCTTTACATACTGCAAATCAAATGCAGATTTTACAAACGAGCAGCACTCGGACACGGTCATCTTATGAGCAAGTTCCCCAACCCTGCCGATTCCCTGCGGCACGCCGTCCTCCACACAGGTTACTTCTAAAGGCACCGCATTACAAAGCCCCAGCCTTTGCTGCGCAAGCTGCGCCATACCCATCACGTCAAAATTCGTATGCATCGCATAATAGCAAAGATCCGCCCGGATCATCGCCATCAGCCTGCGTCCGACCATATCTTCCTGCGTGATCCGCTTGATCCCTTTAAAAATCAGCGGATGATGCGTCAAAAGCAGATCCGCCCCCTTCGCCACAGCAGCTTCTACTGCCTCGTCTGACGCATCCAGTGCAATATACACTTTTTGGATGTCCTTTTCCAAACTCCCCGCAAGAAGCCCCACGTTATCCCAGTCACATGCGTAGGATTCATCTGCCTGCCTGTTTAGGATTTTTATTAAATCTGAACATTTCATCATGTTAATTCCTTTAATCTCTCCATAAATAGTTTGAAATGCTGTTTCTCTAAAAAGTCATTTTCTGTTAGTTCTCTTTTTAATTGTATCGTTATGTGCTTTGCCGCAGTAATCGCCGCGTCTCTCATAGAGACTCCCGGCATTGGTGTGTATTCGATATCTGGTTCTTTATATGCAATCGTGCTAAAAGCATGGTCGTGATCAAACAATGGATGCAACCCCAGCATACAGCATGTATCCGCGTGAAAATGAAATCCCCAATTACCGCCATGCCTGTCTGGGTTGGCAAGCAAATAATCTGCTATACACATTTGATAAAAATGTTGTTGATCCAGGTTCTTTACAAACTGCAAGAAGTCTATCTTATTTCTTGCACACCACGCGTCTATTGTCTTAGCGTCTACAATACTTAATGTATCAGATGTTAAGCATTCACATTTAGAACAGTAACTATTGTCATAGAATGCATCTTCGTATACAACATGAGAGAAATTCAAAACATCAAGGATGTTTGATGCAATCACTTCTCGCCGTTCTCGTGCACCCCGTTTGTATAAATAAAGTTTTCCGTTCTCTCTTATCCATCCTTTGGCACTGATACCATTGGTCGTTGTTTCCGGTGTATGCATAGAGCCTTGTAATGTAACTATTTCACCGCACAGTGCCGCTTTTGTGAATATTTCATTTAGAGAGTTGTCTCGTAACGAAATATGCTCCCATTTTGTAGTATCATTTTCATTTTTTAACCAATAGTCGTCTAATAATGATACTGCACGGCATACAAGCGCTATGTTAAGCCCATCATCTTGCGGACAGTGCAGCATATTATAAATAATCTTCGCATTAGCACGAGAAAGCGGAAGTACTCGTTTGCGTAAGAAATACTCTATACGCTGTATATTATGTAAAGCTGTTTCTAAGCTGATTGGCGGTGTGATAAATTCATCTCGTAATACAAACGGCAGTAAGTCTTTACGTATTACTTTCAACATGTAAGGATCAATACTAAATTGTAATACAGGAATATCTTTTAACATTAAGAACATACAATTATCTCCTAATCTTTGTGTGTCAAATTACTGCATATCAAACATTCCTCTGTTTCCAATAATAACCGTATCTCCTCTAACCGCATCTTTACTTCCCGTTTCCTAGCATCCGCTGCATCCTGTGTGTGTTCCCGCTTAGAAAGCGCCTGCAAAATCTCAAGCGCACGTTTTTGATCACGGACAAGCATTTTTTTCAGTGCCGGATGCCCACGATCAATTACGTACTCGCCGTATGTATCAAAAAGCTGCTGCACACGTGCTTCCTCTCCCAGCTTTTCCAGCAGAACATTTCTAATCTGCATCAAGCGTGCCTTGCAGCGTGCCTGTTCTTTGGCTGGTTCCTGCTTTGTGCATACATGCAGCACTGGATAAAACTTTCCAGACTCATAGACCAGGTCTTCCCTGTCTATCCACATCCGATGTTCGCGCACGTAGCTGCGTACTTTGGCAGGATCAGACTGCGGCTCTAAGACCATCTCCTTAAAATCCGCCAGCTTTTCCTGCGCCTGTTCTAAAATATGGATCACGGTCAGCCCGCCCATGCCTGCGATCACAGCGCTGTCTGCTTCGTTTTGCATAAGCCCGTTCAAGCCGTCTGACAGCCGTACTTGAATCCGGTCGTTAAGCCCGGCTGCCGCAATATGTTCCCGCGCCCGCTCCAATGGTCCTTGCCTTATATCCATAGCGACCGCCCGCGGACAAATGCCTTTTTCCACCAAATAAATCGGCAAAAATCCGTGATCTGTCCCGATATCCGCTACGACGCTGCCTGGCGTTACAAAATCCGCTACCGCCTGCAATCGTATCGATAATTTCTGCCCCATGCCCTGCATTACTCCAGATAGTCTTTCAGCTTGCGGCTTCTGCTCGGATGGCGCAGCTTGCGCAGCGCTTTTGCTTCGATCTGGCGGATACGTTCACGCGTAACGTTAAATTCCTTGCCGACTTCTTCTAACGTGCGTGCCCTGCCGTCCTGTAATCCAAACCGCAGGGTCAGCACCTTTTGCTCCCGTTCGGTCAGCGTGCCGAGCACTTCGCCAAGCTGTTCCTTTAATAACGTAAAAGCTGCGGCATCGGCAGGCACCGGCACGTTGTCGTCCTGAATAAAATCTCCAAGATGCGAATCTTCTTCTTCACCGATTGGCGTTTCCAGAGAAACCGGCTCCTGTGAGATTTTTAAAATCTCGCGCACCCGTTCCACCGGCATATTCATCTGCGCAGCGATCTCCTCCGGCGACGGCTCACGCCCAAGCTCCTGCAACAACTGCCTCGATACACGGATCAGCTTGTTGATCGTCTCTACCATGTGTACCGGGATACGGATCGTCCTTGCCTGGTCTGCGATGGCCCTTGTAATCGCCTGGCGTATCCACCACGTCGCATACGTAGAAAATTTGTAGCCCTTGCGGTAGTCAAATTTTTCCACTGCCTTAATCAGTCCCAGGTTTCCTTCCTGAATCAAGTCCAAAAAGAGCATCCCACGCCCTACATAGCGTTTAGCAATACTGACAACAAGACGCAGGTTTGCTTCCGCCAGACGCTTTTTCGCATCCTCGCCATAATCCTGTTCTAAAAGAAGCTGATTGATCTCTTCGTTAAATTCCCGCTTTTCTTCCGGCGTTGTCTCCGGTTTGTCCCTGCGTCCTCTTAAAATAATAATCTTTTCATGAGCCACCGCTCCGTTTTCCATCTTCTGTGCCAGATCGATTTCTTCTTCGGCGCTCAGCAGCGGCACCTTGCCGATTTCCTTTAAGTACATACGCACCGGGTCTTCAATACTGACCCCGTCCGGCACAGTCAGGTCGATATTTTCTACTTCCACATCCTCGTCTTCAATTAAAATATCATCGTCGTCATCATCCGAGATACGCAGGACATCTACGTTGTGGATCTCCAGATATTCCAGCACGTTTTCCAGTTGTTCAGCAGACAGGCACATGCTTTGGAATGCATCACTGATTTCTTGATATTCCAGCATATTTTTTTTCTTCTTTGCCCGTTCCACAAGGCTTCCCAATATTTCCAAAAATTTCTGCTGGTCAAACACGGCAGCCTCTGTATTTTCCGCCTCTGTGCCATGACCCTTTTTTTTCATTTTCTTTCTGTTTTCTTCCATATTCGCCATTGCTTTCATCCTCTCTATGGTCTTTCCTATCTGTCTGAACTTTGCACAAGAAATTCTTTCCTGCGCAGCGCTTCCAGCGTCTTTTTCTCCTGGAGCATCTTTGCAAAACGCTCCTGCATACCATCTGGATCGTGATTTTCTCTCAATCTTAGAAGGTGATGTTCCTTTAATTTCAATACGGTATCCTTTAATGCCTGCCCCCGCTCAGCAGGAGTCTTTACTTCCCTGATCGTCTCATGAAACGCGGACACGATCTCACGCTGATCCGCCGGGTCTTCATAATGCCCGGGAATTTTTGCCAGGTTCAAATCTCCTGCTTCTAACTGCGCAAACAGCTCCTGCGCCGCATGTCTGCACAGCTCATCCGGGAAATCGTCCGGTGTAAGGTACGCACGGACAGTTTCATACAGCCCTGGCTCCTCGCCAAGCCAGGTCAGCAGCAGCTTTTGCGCTTTTTTTACACCGTCTTCCCTGCGCGCCTCTTTTTTATGGACGCCGGACTTTAACGGCTCCGGCTTTTTTACAAGCCCGACCTGTGTACTGACCTGCGCCACCAGGCTGCGCAGATTTTCAAATCCGATCTGGTATTTTTGTGCAACTGCTTCAATATAATTATTCCGCTCAAGCGGCTGGGAAAATTCCAGTAATTTTCTGGCAGCCTCCATATAAAAAGCCGTTTTGCTCTGCGGATCGCCCATATTATAATTTTGCTCCAAAATACGGATTTCAAACAGAAAACTGTTTTCTGCCTGATCGATCCGCTGCTGATAAGCTTCGGCACCCAGCGCCTTGATAAATTCATCCGGGTCTTTATACGGCTTCATGCTGATTACTTTTGCGGTAATTCCCGCTTCCTTAAGAATCGGTATCGCCCGAAACGCTGCCTTAATGCCTGCCCCGTCGCTGTCAAACGTCAAAAGCACTTCTTTTGCATAGCGCTTGAGCAGGTTGGCGTGGCCGCTTGTAAACGCCGTTCCAAGAGACGCCACCGCATTGTCAAAACCCGCCTGATGCAGCGCGATCACATCCATATACCCTTCGCACAGCAGGATCTGCTCCCGTCTTGACTGTCTCGCCAGGTTCATGCCGTATAAATTCCTGCTCTTGTCAAAAATCTGCGTCTCCGGCGAGTTTAAATATTTCGGCTCGCCCTCGCCCATCACCCTGCCGCCAAAACCGACGATCTTATGATGCACATTCATAATCGGAAACATGGCACGGTTCCAGAACTTATCATGCATTCCATGCCTTTCGTCCATCGTAACCAGCCCGGAATCCTTTAACAGGCGGTCATCGTATCCTTTAGACCTTAAATAACGGTACAGATCATCGCTGTACTTATCCGCATAGCCAAGCCCAAATTTTTTCATTGTCTCCTCGGACAGCTCCCTGTTTTTAAAATAGTCCAGTGCATGTGCCCCGCGCGGGCTGCGCAGCAGCAGATAATAGTACTTTCCGGCTTCTTTGTTCACTTCCAGCAGCTTGGAGCGGTAATCGGATTCCCGCCTTTCTAGCTCTGTCAGCTCCTGCTTCGGCAAAGACATCCCCACCCTGCCCGCTAACTGCTCCATCGCCTCCTGAAACGTATAATTTTCATATTCCATCAAAAAACCGAACACATCGCCTCCCGCGCCGCATCCAAAGCAGTGATAGAGCTGCTTGTTCTGCGATACGTGAAACGACCCCGTTTTTTCGTTATGAAACGGGCACAGCCCGACATAGCTGCTGCCTTTTTTTTGCAGCCTGACATATCCTGAGATCACATCTACGATATCATTCGCAGAACGCACCTCTTCTTTTAATTCATCTGAATAAAATGGCATTTCTGGCTGACTCCTTTTCATATCCTGCTGACCTTTGCGCCTGACACTAGGTCTGCCACTGCACAGGCACATAGTACTCGCTGAATTTTGCAATCGCATACTGGTCTGTCATACCGGCAATATAGTCGCACACAGCGCGGTCTAACCGTTCACCCTTTTGTATCATATCCGTATACTGCTCCGGCATCATCTCCGGCCGCTTTGTGTAAAATTCAAACAGGCGTTCCAGCATCTCTTCCGCTTTTTGTTCTTCGTGCTTTGCCTTTGGATTGTGATACAGATTTTTAAACATATACTTTCTGAGTCCCTTCATCGCATCTTCGACTTCCGGCGACATCAAAATATCATCCCTGCCCATACTGTTTGTAACAATATTATGTATTAAAGTGTTCAAACGCATACGCACATTTGTACCCAGAATCTCCCTGTACTGCGCTGGAATATCTTCTTCACACAGGATCTTTGCCCGGATCGCGTCGTCCACGTCATGGTTGATATAGGCGATCTTATCGGACAGGCGCACAATTTTACCCTCCAGCGTCGCCGGCATACTGCTCATCTGGTGATTTAAAATGCCGTCCCGCACCTCCCAGGTCAGGTTCAGCCCCTTTCCGTGCTTTTCCAGCTTTTCCACAATACGCACGCTCTGTTCATTGTGCCGAAAGCCCCCTTCGCACATGCTGTTTAACAAAAACTCCCCGGCATGGCCAAACGGCGCATGTCCCAGGTCATGCCCAAGCGCGATCGCCTCCGCCAAGTCTTCGTTCAGGCGCAGCGCCTTTGCGATTGTACGCGCATTTTGAGACACCTCCAGCGTATGCGACATCCTGGTGCGGTAATGGTCGCCTTTCGGCGTCAAAAATACCTGTGTCTTATTTTTCAGCCTGCGAAACGCCCTGCTGTGCAAAATCCGGTCACGGTCGCGCTGAAAAACCGGGCGGATATCACACTGCTCTTCCGCGCGCTGCCTGCCAGCAGACTGGTCGCTGAAAGCAGCGTAGGAGCTTAAGATCTTATGTTCCCTCTGTTCCATTTCTTCCCGTATCGTCATGAGGAATGCTCCTTCCTTCGTTGTATACTCCTCCTTATTTTAAAAATTCTGTGTTTTTTTCAAAATTCCTTTATTTTTTTCATATTTTTTGTATAATCATATATTATGGCAAACATACCGCCGCTTATACTTTAACGGCTGCTTCACCCGCCGTTTCCCATATTGGGGCGAATAGTTTGCTACCATAAAACAGGAGACCGCAACATGCTAAAAACAATTAAAAACCAACACAAACTACTGTTATCCCTTTTGTTTTCCACAATGATTTTCTTATCCCGCATCTGGTATATCCGCGAATGCAACGTCCTTGCCATCCGCAATGACGAATACGGCTACTGGAACCATGCAGCACTGTTTTCTGGCCATGACTGGTCAGACGTATTTGCCGGGCATATGCACTGGTATTCCTATGGCTACAGCCTGATTTTGACGCCGCTGTTCTGGTTTTCCCACAACTTGCACCTAATGTATAAAACAGCCGTTATACTAAACGGCTTCTTTGCAGTCCTTACCTTTTTTCTCTGCATCCAATGCGCCAAAATACTGTTTCCAAAAACAGAGCACTGGCTGCTGCTTACAGCTTCTTTTATGGTATGCATGTATTCGTCATATATTACACAAGGCGCGATCGCATGGAGCGAAACGTTTCTCTACCTGCTTGTATGGCTGCTGTTCTACCTGTTTTTGTGCTTTGAGCAGCATCCGTGTGCAGCGTACGCCTGTTATACCAGCCTGTGCATGGGCGCCTGCTATATTACGCACAACCGCACCATCGGCATCGCAGCCGCCTACATTTTAATCGTACTGTTTCTGCGCCTGACGGACGCCATCGACTGGAAGCTGTTCGCGGCAATGCTGCTGCCGCTGCTGCTGATTTTATTTGTCAATATCGATATCAAAGCTTATTTATGTACTGTGGAAGGCTTCGGGCTAAAGCCCAAAAACGGCATGGGCGCACAGGTAAGCCACCTGTTATCCCTGCTGACACTGCAAGGCTGGCAAAACCTGATCCGCTCTCTGTCCGGCCAGATGTGGGCACTGATGGCATCGACATTCGGGCTGCTTTTTTTTGGATTTGTCCGCTGTGCCGCACGCACGGTGCGTGCTTTTCGCGCAAAAAAACCTGAGAAACATACCGTCTTTTACCTGTTTGCCCTGCTCTCCTGCCTGGGCACCTTTTCTGTGTCCGCAATCAGCCTGATCGATCCTGCTTCCATTACCAACCTGGACTCCGATACAGACCTGACTTACTTTATTTATACACGCTACAACGAATGTATAATCGGAATCCTGCTTCTGCTCGGCATTTTTGAGCTTGCACAATGCAAAAGCATCCGAAAGCTTTTGCTGCTTACGCTTGGCGAAACCTGTTTCTATGCCGCCGTCAGCACCGTCTTATACTTTAACCTGCAACGGATCACGGACACCTGGCATTACCGCTCCTTCTGCGCCGCAGGCATCGGCTTTTACCGCCTGTTTTCCGAAGAATTTTCTTTGAAATGGTGCATTGTCATAAGCGCCGCAGGCGCCTTCCTTTTGCTGCTATTGCTCACCGTCTGCCGCACCCGTTTTTATCGTCTGCGCCTGGCGGCTGCCTGTATACTGCTTGCCGCAGCATTTTTTCCGACCGGGCTGTATTCTTCACAGATCGGCACGATCCATTCCCAGCTCGGCAAAGTATCCTCTGGAAACCTTGCCATGTTCGACCTGTTAAAAGACGTCGTCGGCGGCCGCGACGTATACTGCACGCTGGACGATACAAAAAACTACCGCATCGCCTACGAATTGCAGGTAAACCTGATTGATACGCACGTATACTCCATTACAATGGAAGACTTGCCTGAAAACCAGACTAAAAACCAGCCTGCATCCCACTTTGCACAAGAAGGCTATTTTATCTGTTGCAGCAATGGAGACTTAGACAAATTCGAAGGCGATGACTACTATCTGCTGACACAAAGCCGGTACTATGCAGCCATTATCAAAGGCGATTCCCTGATGCAGGAGCTTGCCGCAAACCAGGATCTGGAGCTTATCAATCTGAACGATTTAACATAGCTAGTCCAGCATTGCAGAAATAACGGTGAATACAGGAAAGAACAAACCCGCTTCCATTCTGGAAACGGGTTTGTTCTTTATAAAATGCAGAAGATGGGACTTGAACCCACACGATATTGCTACCACAGGCACCTGAAGCCTGCGCGTCTGCCAATTCCGCCACTTCTGCGTGTTGTTGCTGCTCTTGCTGAGCACATTATGTATAATACATGACTTTGATGCATTCGTCAAGCTTTTTTTGAAAATTTTTTCAAAATTTTTTCCGAAAATTTTTTTCATTTTTTTGTTGACATCTTTCGAAACTGATGCTATACTGTATAAGTCGTCAGGAACACCTGACAGCAATGCGGAAGTGTCGGAATTGGCAGACGAGCAAGACTAAGGATCTTGTGGCAGCAATGTCGTGTGGGTTCAAGTCCCATCTTCCGCATTTAACCCTTGGGAAGCCTTGTAAATCTTGGATTTGCAGGGCATTTTTTTATTTTAATTTTTCGATGTACTCCTTTTTTACTCGCAAGACTGTTTTGAAGTTTTCTGAGCGTTTGACGAGCATAAGAAAGGAGCATTTCCATGAAAAAATTATCCCTCAAAAACTCAGACAACTTAACCGTGGACGAAGCATTCGAGGACTTCAAAGGGCATTGTCGCATTAAAAATCTGTCTGGGGAAACAATTAAGCTTTATCAGTATCAATTTAACGTATTCCACCGTTTCTTAGATGATGAAACATTCCTTATTTCTGATGTTACTCTGGCTACTGTTAACGGCTTTATATTGGAGTTACGTTCCGATAAGCATGTCTGTAATGATGTAACGGTTAATACTTACCTCAGAGGGCTTCGGGCTTTTCTTTATTACTGTATGGAAATGGACTATATGACTGCTTTTAAAATCCGTATTCCAAAAGTGGATAAGAAACTCAAGGAAACATACACCGATGCGGAACTGAATGTACTTTTGAAAAAGCCAAACTTAAAGACCTGTGGATTTTCGGAATATAAGATTTGGGTATTCTCCAATTATCTTTTAGGAACTGGAAACCGTATCTCCACCGCCCTCAGCCTCAAAATAGAGGACATAGACTTTGACAGCAGTATGATCGCGCTCAACCATACGAAAAACCGCACCGCCCAAATTATACCGCTTTCCCAGACACTGGCAAATATCATGCGGGAATACCTCAAATACCGAAAGGGCAAAGCGGAAGACTATGTATTCTGTAATACATACGGAAACAAAGGGGATATACGCACCTATCAGGATATGTTAGCGGCATACAACCGAAGTAAAGGCGTGGAAAAAACCTCGGCTCATCTTTACCGGCATACCTTTTCCAAAAAGTGGATATTGAACGGAGGGGATATATTCCGGCTTCAAAAAATACTGGGACATAGTGATTTATCCGTAGTAAAGGAATATGTGCAGATGTTCGGCAATGATTTATCGGTAGATTTTGACAAATTTAATCCCCTAGACCGTACCGTTGCCCTAAATGGCTGTAAAAAGATTGCTATGGCTAAATAAAAGGCGGTGGGAAGTGTGGAAAGATACATAACGGATTCGATTTATCATAATAAACCGTGGGAACGGACGATTGAAGAACTGGCGGAAAAGCGGATATACCGCAGGCTATCCGCTGTGATACCTAGGGAAGATTACCTGTCGATTGAGGAAGAACTAAACGAATTTTATCGGAATCTGGAGAAAGAATGGTTCTACCGTGGTTTTACTGAGGGAATACGGTTTCTGTTGGACTTGATGTAAAGCGGTGATACGGTGATACCGGAGATAAAAAACAAAAACTTTTTAAATTTTAGAATCTTTAGAAATAGCCTTTGCTTCGCAAAGACGTCGCTTCGCTCCGTCTGTATTTTTTAAGAAAAAAAGTCCACAAATAATCTAAATTTTTGTGAACCAAAATATATTTTAATAGAACTTTTGTAAGTTCTTACATTTGGGGCGGTCTGGGGTAGTGTGCTTATCACTACGTGCTACCATTACACCATATCGCCGCAAACAACTCCCAGACCTAAAAATAAAATTTTCATAAAATCATTCCTTTCTTTAGAAAATGTAAACTGGACAAATGCGTCATATACAACACCAGAAGCGATAGAATTTATGAAAAAATATACAAAGGTGGCGATACTTGGAATTGAACCAAGTCCTGTTGCTAACAAGTCTTATATATAGAATATACGGATTTATCAATAAGTCAAGCTTAAAATTATAAATCTACGAGCAAAGCGAGTAGTTAAGAGGGGCGAAAGCCCCTCTTAAGGAAATATTTTCCGAAATTTCCTAAATTCTATCCCCGCTATCGCCGGAACTACGAGAGCCTTTACCGGGATAGGAAAATAAAAGTTTCACCATATGAACGGCTAATTCCTTTTCTTCCACAGTCCTACCATTAAAGAGCTGTCTAATCAGGTCAAGGCTGTTATCGTCATTCGGGGTAAGGTATTCGGCTAATAAGAAATCTACGCTTACTCCCAGTTTATTCGCTAAAGGTATCAATTTATCCAGCGTAACGCTCCGTTCCCCACGTTCTATCTGTCCGAGATAGGCGGTCGAGATATTAACTTCCTCCGCCAGACTCTCCTGTGTCTTTCCTAGCCGTAAGCGTTCTTCCCTTATCCGTTTTCCCAGAAGTTTATAATCCACAGTGTCACTTCCTTTCTTAAAACTATCAGCTAAAGAAAATGATACTCACTGTTGCTTTTTGTATGAATATGCGGTATGCTTTTATTATCTATGCTTACAGTTGTATTCTGGAATGAGAAAATTGGTGATTGATAAGCGTATTTTAAAAGATGTCTATAAGGTGAATAAATGTATGAGGAGGCATTAAGATGATGAAAAGAAAATATAAAATTGGTTTGCTGATACTTTCTTCAGCAATGCTTTTAACGGCGTGTAATGGTGAAAAAACGGATCGAGAGAATGATACCGTTCGGAATAATGAAAGTACTGTTGAAGCGGAAAACGAATCGCCGGAGTATGCCTTTGCGATTGAAGAGGATACGGAAGTTCAGCACGAAGAAGTTACAGAAAGCATTGAGCAGAACACCGTAAGCGGTCAGGATTCGGAGAAATGGTATCAGGGAAAATATTATACGGACATACAAAAACCACAGCATTATATTCATTTTTATGATGGAGAAGATGGTAAGACTTATGTAAGAGTGCCTGGCTATGGCTTTTCCGTAGGCGCTCCAGAGATGATTGAAACCGAAGAATACGGAAATGCCCTAAGATACAGATATGCTGAGGAATATGGACGATTTGATTTTATTATAGACTATTTGCCTAAAATAGATGAAGTAATTGTATTATTTACTTACTATACAAATCATTCAGCTAATGCAATCGATTACAGCGGAGAATACATCTATAATAAAGAATTATCCGAAAAAGAAAAACAGACAGAAAATCAGGAAATTGATGACGAAGTAAAAGACGTGCTGGACGGACGGCAGTTTGAATGTTTTGAAACAGAAAGCGGGGAAGATGTTATAATTTCTTTCAGAACATCATGGGATAATTCGTTAATGTGTGTTATT
>Ga0137308_101406_pt1 | contig 23990 bp, 23 predicted proteins | sample Inofrocosms_June_FD_97181 | JGI IMG/M metagenome (GOLD analysis project Ga0137308, IMG submission 97181) | Mouse cecal microbial communities from Vienna, Austria - N-Acetylneuraminic and N-Acetylglucosamine D2O microcosms_June | ecosystem: Host-associated > Mammals > Digestive system > Large... | reverse complement strand
TTGTGGCCTCCAGCATGTGATCACATCTTGTTGAGATATGAACCGTGGCCAAAATTAAAAATATGTATAAGACACATGACAGCAGAATCATAACAAAATTCAACGTTCGTATCCGCATGGCCTTAATCGATGTTTTCTTTTCTTTCATCCCCACAACACTCCCCCAATCACATACACAGCCAGTGCAGCCACATAGGCAATGGCGCATTGCCCCACGGCCACGCCCAGCGCCCATTTTCCTCCCAGTTCCCGTTTCACTGATGCAATCGCAGCAACACACGGGGTATATAGAAGACAGAACACCAGCAGACTCGCCGCTGCCAGCGGGGTAATAGCGCCAGTCAGGCTTTCCTTACTTCCAAACAATACCGACAAGGTGGATACAACACTCTCCTTGGCCATAAATCCTGTGACCAGAGCCGTGGAAATTCTCCAGTCACCCAAACCCAGCATTTTCAATGCCGGTGTAAAAATTCCCGCAACGGCTGCAAGCATACTGGAATGAGAGTCTTCCACCATATTTATCCTGAAATCAAATGTCTGCAAAAACCAAATAACGATGGTGGCCACAAAAATTACGGTAAACGCTCTCTGCAGGAAGTCTTTTGCCTTATCCCAGAGAAGATGTCCCACATTCTTCGCACCCGGCATCCGGTAATTGGGCAATTCCATGACAAAAGGCACCGCCTGCCCTCTGAAAGATGTCCCTTTCATCACCAGCGCACTTACAATACCCAGAATAATACCCAGCAGATATAAGCCGATCATTACCAGCGCTCCGTATTCCGGAAAGAATGCTGCTGTAAAAAATGCATAGATGGGCAATTTCGCGGAACAGCTCATAAACGGAGTCAGCAAAATAGTCATTTTCCTGTCCCTCTCCGATGGCAGGGTTCTGGTGGCCATCACCCCTGGCACGGTACATCCAAACCCAATCAGCATAGGCACAATACTCCTGCCTGACAGACCAATTTTCCTCAACAGCTTATCCATGACAAAGGCAACTCTGGCAATATAGCCGCTGTCCTCCATGAGAGACAGGAAGAAAAATAAAGTCACAATAACCGGCAGAAAGCTCAACACGCTGCCCACACCGTTAAAAATACCGTCCATCACCAGTGAGTGCAGAACACCGCTCACATTGGCAGCTGTTAACGCTGTATCCACCAGTGAAGAAACCTGCGTGATGGCCATCTCCAGCAGACCCTGCAGTCCGGCGCCGATCACATGAAATGTCAGCCAGAAAACCATCCCCATGATTCCGATAAATGCCGGAATGGCTGTATACTTTCCGGTCAGAACCTTATCAATCTTCACGCTGCGCACATGCTCCCTGCTCTCCCGCGGCTTCACCACCGCTGTGCGGCACAGCTTCCGGATAAAAGAAAAGCGCATGTCTGCAATGGCCGCCGCCCTGTCCAGTCCGCTTTCCGTCTCCATCTGACAGATAATATGTTCCAACATCTCCTGTTCATTCTGATCCAATTCCAGACTGTCAAGAATCCGCTTATCCCCCTCCGCCAGCTTGCTGGCGGCAAAACGGACAGGAATCCCTGCATTTTTTGCATGATCCTCAATCAGATGCATAACAGCGTGCAGGCACCTATGTACAGCTCCTCCATTTTGATTTTCACTGCAGAAATCCACCCTGCCCGGACTCTCCTGATATTTCGCCACATGAAGAGCATGTCCTATCAGCTCTCCAATGCCTTCATTTTTGGCGGCAGAAATGGGCACCACAGGAATTCCCAGCATATCTTCCATCTCATTAATGCGGATGGACCCGCCGTTTCCTCTCACCTCATCCATCATATTGAGCGCCAGCACCATGGGCACATCCAGCTCCATCAGCTGCAGAGTCAGATAAAGGTTCCGCTCAATATTGGAGGCATCTACAATATTAATAATCCCTTTGGGGTGTTCGTCCAGAACGAACGCCCTGGTCACCATTTCCTCGCTGGAATAGGGCGACATAGAGTAAATCCCCGGCAGGTCTGTAATCAAGGTATTGCTGTGTCCTTTGATTACGCCGTCCTTCCTGTCCACAGTGACACCAGGAAAATTCCCCACATGCTGATTTGCCCCTGTCAGCTGGTTAAACAATGTGGTTTTTCCGCAATTTTGATTCCCTGCCAGGGCAAACGTCAAAACCACGTCATCTGCCAGGGGAGTTTCTGTTGCCTTCTCATGATATTTTCCACTCTCCCCCAGTCCTGGATGAGGCGTATGGGATTCTGCTGTTTTGCTCCCATCAAATTGTTCTGGTTCATAGTCCCTGACCCGTTCAATCTCTACCTTTTGGGCATCAGCTATCCGCAGAGTCAGTTCATATCCATGGAGCATAAATTCCATAGGGTCTCCCAGCGGCGCATATTTCACCAGCACAATATCTGAATTGGGAATGACACCCATATCCAGAAAATGCTGTCTCAGGGCACCCTCCCCGCCAACAGCCGTAATTGTCGCTTCTTTGCCAATGGGCAATTCATCTAAAGTCATTGTATTTTTCCTTCTCCCCTCAAAGCTGCCTGAAACACCTGCCTATACGCCAAAGGCCAGAGACCGGAGCCTCTGGCCTGCAAGCCACTCCTACACAGCAGCGTGTTTTGCCTCTTATTCAAAATTAATTTCGTACCACAGCAAAAACATATAAACAGTCCAGATCTTCCGGCTGTAGTTCTTCTTTCCAGACTTATGGACTTTCAGCAGACGCAGCAGCTCTGAAGTGTTGAAATATTTCTCCGCAGTTTCCGAAGTAAATGCTTGATATACTTTCTGATAATAAGCATCCTCCCGCAGCCATTTGGTAATAGGCACGGGGAAGCCCAGCTTTTTGCGCTTTGCATTTTTCTCCGGGAGATATTCCCTGGAGACTTTGCGGAACAAAATCTTCGTGTTTTCATCCGTCACACGCATTTCCGGCGGCAGCGACAGAGCAACCTTTGCCACTTCCATATCCAAGAACGGCACTCTCACCTCCAGAGAATGGGCCATACTCATGTGGTCTGACTTTCGCAGAATATCTCCCCGCAGCCAGAAGCACAGATCAATATACTGCATCTTTGTCACATCGTCCAGGTCGGATACTTCCTCATAGTAAGGCCGGGTCAGCTGCTGGGGTGTCACATACCCCCTGCTTTTTTTCAGCAGTTTTCTCACCTGTGCCGGATAGAAAATATAGGCATTCCCAATGAAACGTTCCTCGATTCCCTGCCCTGCCCGGATCAAATACTGCTTTCCTTTAAAATCAAAAGGACATTTCAACAGCAGTTTACTGACCGCACGCCGGAGCACCCGGGGAATCATTTTCACCGGACGCAGGGAAAGAGGTGTATGGTAAATGGTATAGCCGCCGAACAGCTCATCCGAACCCTCCCCTGACACTACCACTTTTACATGGCCGGATGCCAGCTTACACAGATAATACAGGGGGATAATAGACGGGTCTGCCACCGGCTCATCCAGATATTCCTGTACTTTCGGCACAGCGTCCCAATACTCCTCCGTGGTAATGATTTTATCATAATTTTCAATTCCCAAGTCTGCACTCAGTTCTTTTGCCAGATTTACCTCATTCCACTCATTCCACTCAAATCCCACACTAAAGCTTTTCTTAAATCCACTGGCCGCTGTCAGGAAAGAAGAGTCAATTCCTCCTGAGAGGAAAGATGCCATTTCCACATCACTGATCTTATGTGCCTCCACAGAATTTTCCAGGGCTGCCTTGAGTCTGGCGGATGCCTCTGCCTCCGATAAATCCTGCTGAATATGAAACTGAGGCTTCCAGTAACAGCGCACACTGACCTCCCCGTCTTTCCAGTACATATAATGTCCCGGAAGCAGCTGGTAGACTCCTTTGAAAAACGTCTCTTCCATGGCATTATACTGAAAAGAAAGATAGTTTCCAAGTGCCGCCTCATTGAACTCCTTCTTCATATCCGGATGAGCAAAAATGGCTTTAATCTCAGAACCGTAATACAATTCTTTTCCCTTTTTTCCATAGAACAGCGGTTTGATTCCAAACATATCACGGGCCAGGAACATGATTTTCTTTTCCTTATTCCAAATGGCAAAGGCAAACATGCCGCGGAGCTGATTGAGCAGATCAGGGCCATATTCCTCGTAGCCATGCAGAATCACCTCGGAATCTGTATCTGTGGTAAAAACATGGCCTTTCTCAATCAATTCCTTCTTTAATTCCGGATAATTATAGAGCTCTCCATTATATACCAGAACCAGCGTATGGTCTTCGTTTTCAATGGGCTGCTTTCCATTCTCCAGCCCGATAATACTCAGACGCCTCATCCCCAGGCACGCCGTATCATCACAGTAACAGCCCGCTTCATCCGGCCCTCTGGAGTAGATGCGCTGCATCATATCGTTAATTACTTTTTCTCTGTCATACGTATTATTTTCTGTAATAAAACCTGTAATTCCACACATTTTTCTAAAAGTATCCCCCTGACTTTTTAATTCCGGTTTCCTGCAGTGGTGTACTATTCTGTCTGAGAAGAATACGAATAAACCACATTCCCCTTGGAATCATAAACGTTATATCCCGGTTCACATACACTTTTCGCATTTTCCAGCATACCAAAAGCTCCCAGCTGGCTGTCAATGTCCGTCCACTCTTTTCTCACCCGGTAGTAACCATCCCGGTAAGACAATTCAGCCCCTGAAACTCTGCGCGGTACCGCCGCTTTCTCAACTTGAAAATCTTTTTCGGCCTCCACACCTTCCAGATCATCGAAACGGGTCAGATCATATTTCTCAATAATCCCGCATACTTTATCCACATAGGAACTGTCAGTGGCATACCCGCCATCCTTGATAATCTGTACTGCTTCCCGGTAATCCTCCTCATCCTGCAGCCCCTCATAGCGCAGACCATTGTCCTTTTTTGCCCCCAGCAGGTAGGCGGAGTGATCTGCCATGGACTCCTCCACACTGTTATACTGCCGGAACCCGGCTTCGATGGTGACAACCTGTCCTCCATATTCTTCCCGAGTCTGCTTCGTATAAACCGATTCTCCATCCCAAGTGCTGTTTTCCCAGTCATTATTTGACAAAACTGCTTTCATGCCAAAACAGTTATTTGCCTCAGAAGCCAGCTCTGAGGCCAGAAAACCGGACTCCAGAATACACTGTGCTGCCGTCACACTGGCCAAAACCCCTGTCCGGGCGTAATCCAGACGGCACATTTCACCAATCTTGGAAACCTTTTCCTCCTGAGTCAGATCTATCAAATCCAAAGCCTTGGTGGACGTGCCAAAAACAGCCGCTGCCGTCTGGGCAGCGCCCTGTGCTTTGTTCTGTGACACCGAAGGCTTCGGGATACGCGCGCCATATACTGGAATGCTGCCGCACAGCACTGCCGCACAGCATAAAACTAAAAGCGCCTTATTGTTTTTCATTATTACCTGCCACCTTTCTATTTCCTATTTCCACTTATATCGCAAAGTACTTCCAATGCTAATATTCCCATTATACAAAAAAAGTTTCATGAAAACAAGTGCCTGATTTTTTTGTTTAATATTCAGAAATTTTATGTTATAATCTGATTATCATGATAACGAACTATATTAAGGAGGGTTTCTCTATATGGAAAGAAAAATGTATAAAATCAGTTCACGCTATGACAAGGATATTTTTTTGAAAATCATTCCCGGACATTTTGCCACATCCCACTCTCATGTCACACATCATCTGGACATTGTGAATATGAAATCCCGTCTCTCCGAAGCTGAACGGGTGGCCCACGCCCTGGCGCAGAAATATGAATCTTCAACGCCAGTGGATACCATTGTCTGCCTGGACGGGCTGGAGGTGGTGGGTGCTCTCTTAGCTCAGGCACTGACCAAGGCAGGGATTCTCTCTCTAAACGCTCATAAAACCATGTATGTAATCAGCCCGGAATACCGGGGAGATATTATGATGTTCCGTGACAACATCCAGCCTATGATTCAGGGGAAGAATATTATTCTCTTAATCGGCACTATCACCACAGGAAACACTCTTGGAAGCTGCATGCAGTGTATCCGCTATTATGACGGCATCCTCCAGGGAGTCTCCGCCATATTCAGTGAGATATCAAAAGTGGGAAGCATCACCGTCAATTCTCTGTTCACCGGAAAAGACCTTCCTGGATACGAGAGCCACAAACCCACAGAATGCCCCTACTGCCAGCAGGGACAGAAAATTGATGCCATTGTGAATAATTATGGATATTCTAAAATGTAAAAGGTATCCGCATTCTTCGTCAATCTGTCAAGAAACATAAAAAAATTTTGTCTGATTCCTCTATGGTTTCTTTCTGCTGCCTCTTATATACTGTGTCTAGTACAGAAAAGATATAAAGAAAGAGTATATTTGGGAGGTAGTATAGAAATGGCAAGTTTATCATTGCAGCATATTAACAAAACATATTCCAACGGATATGAAGCAGTAAAAGATTTTAACCTGGAAATTGAAGATAAAGAGTTCATCATTTTCGTTGGACCGTCTGGCTGTGGAAAATCTACGACTCTGCGTATGGTTGCCGGTCTGGAGGATATCAGCAGCGGAACCTTGTTAATCGACGGAAAGAAAATGAACGATGTGGAGCCTAAGGACAGGGATATTGCAATGGTATTCCAGAACTACGCCCTGTACCCCCATATGACCGTATATGACAACATGGCATTCGGTCTGAAACTGCGCAAAGTTCCCAAAGACCAGATTGACAAAATGGTAAAGGAAGCTGCAAGAATCCTGGATCTGGAAAAATTACTGGACCGCAAGCCCAAAGCTCTTTCCGGCGGCCAGAGACAGCGTGTGGCTATGGGACGTGCCATTGTGCGTGAACCAAAGGTATTCCTCATGGATGAACCTCTGTCCAACCTGGATGCAAAACTTCGTGTACAGATGCGTATCGAGATCTCCAAACTGCACCAAAGACTGGGTTCCACCATCATCTATGTAACCCATGACCAGACAGAAGCCATGACTTTAGGAACCAGAATCGTAGTTATGAAGGACGGCATTGTACAACAGGTGGATTCTCCCTCTGTACTGTATTCTCAGCCTGCCAATAAGTTCGTAGCCGGATTTATCGGTTCACCCCAGATGAACTTCCTGGATGGGCAAGTGGTGCAGAATGGCGGGGAAATACAGTTCAAGGTAGAAAATTACGCCCTGACAATTCCCAGCTCTAAGGCATCTGTGTTAAAAGACAAAGGCTACGTGGGCAAAAAGGTAACTTTGGGAATCCGTCCGGAAGATATTTATGATTCCCAGGTATTCCTTGAGTCTTCTCCTGGAAGTGTAATGGAATCTACCATCAAAGTATATGAACTGCTTGGCGCAGAGGTTTATCTGTATTTTGATCTGGGCGATGCGCAGATCACTGCACGGGTTGACCCGAGAACAGCGGCCAAGAGCGGCGATCCTATCAAATTCGCATTGGATATGGAAAAAGCACATTTCTTCGATTCCGAAACAGAAATGTCGATTGTCAACTAAATGGCAGCCAATATAAGATTAAAAAAATCAGTGTACCGTCGGATTTCTATCCAGACGGTACACTTCGTTTTAAGGAGTTTATGAATATTGACTATACACCGCACTTTAGAAAAATCTTTAAACAGATGGAAAGAAATCAGCGGCCTAGACTTTGCGCTTATAGCCCCTGATGGAAAAGAATATGTAAATACCGGTTCCCGGAAACTGCCCTCCAGTCAGAATCTGGAAGAATTTCTATCACAGACAGCCATCTCCAAAGCTTCTGGAAACCTGCACTATTTTAAAATATATCAGCAGGAAGAGCTGAGCTGCCTGCTCCTGGTATGGGGCAAAGGCGTCTCTTCTCACACCATCGGAGAACTGGCAGTCTGTCAGATTGAGGAACTGACAGACGCCTGTCAGCAGCGTCTGGATAAAAATACTTACATGCAGAATCTGTTGTTGGGCAACTACACCCCCATCGATGCCTATAACCGGGCAAAAAAACTTCGAATCGCCCACCAGTGCCCCCGCGCCGTCCTGCTGGTACAGACCAAAAAGTCCAGGGACGAAGCGGCTCTTTCCATGGTAAAAAATCTATTCACAGCCAGAACCGGCCACTATATCACCTCAACCGATGATGACACAATTATCGTAGTAAAAGAATTGTCCCCCGGAGAATCTCTGGATTCCCTGGAAAATACAGCCATCACACTGGTAGATATGATCAATACCGAAATTATGACACAGGCATGGGTGGGATACGGAAATACTGCCGATGATCTGAATCAGCTCCCCCAGTCATATCAGGAAGCACAGACCGCCCTCACCATTGGCAGAATATTTTACAGCGGCCAGACTACTTTTAGTTATGACCGGCTGGGCATTGGCAGTCTGATTTACCAGCTTCCTATGCCCATCTGTGAAAAATTTATCAAGGAGACCTTTCAAGGTGAGTCCCTGGATTCCCTGGACGATGAAACTTACACCATCATCCGGACATTTTTCGAAAATGACCTGAATCTTTCTGAAACCGCCCGGCAGCTCTATGTACACCGAAATACACTGGTTTACCGTTTCGAAAAAATCCAGAAAAAATACGGGCTGGATCTGCGGACATTTAAGGATGCCCTCACCTTCCAGCTGGCCATGATGGTCAATAATTATATCGAATACCGGAATTCAGCTGACAGTTAAAAGAGCTGTCAATAAATAACTACTCTGTTTGACCTGTACATTGGTGGAAATCTGTAAAGTTGGCCCACTTAGTGATAGATCTGTGCCAAACGAAAGAGACATAGCGGGCTATGTGCAGACTGAACCTGGCGCAGATACCGCGCTAAGTGGGCGTTTCAGATGGCGGGAATAATTTTAAGACACGCTCTCATTATCTTACAGGTATTCCTACGAATGTTCTTCCTCCTGCTCTGTCTCTTCAGCCGTCAAATCCTGCATGTGCTGAAGCTGGGATGCTTCCCCGGTTTCTTCTTCCCTTTGCCCGCTGCCCTCTAGCTGCTGCTGTTTCTCAATATGTTCCTTTTCCTCATCCTTCAGAGACACATTCAAATCCACATATCCCTTCATTGCCTCTGTATAGAGCTCATCCGCCTCTTTTAACACCTCTGCCAGACGGTCTTTCTTACCCTGAGAAACCCCTCCCCTGGAATTATCCATCTTGATTTCCATACTCAGAATACTGGCATCTCTTTTTTTCTGCTCATGGGCACTGTGGACCTGCTTCACCTGCTCATAATCCAGGGACGCATTGCTCAGATTGTTCAGCTGTCTAATCTGCAGTTCTTCTTTTGTTTCCGGTTCTTTTTCCTCTTTCTCTTCTGCCTTCTCCAGCTGGTCTTCCACCATGTCTTTCATGGTCTGGCTGATCTGTACATCAATATTGTTGATCTGCTCGTCATACAGAGAAACCAGCGCACGAATGGAATCCATATCCCCTCCTGCTGCCAGCGTGTCTGCCACCAGCTGGTTTTTCTGCTCGATTAAATTCTGCTTCTGCTCCATCAGATGATCCAGCATACTCTGGGCCTGCCGCATGGGATTCAGCTGCACCCGGTCCTCCCTGCTCTCCTGGCCGTTCTTATTCTTCCCGGACTTCATACTGCGGCTGGCACTCTGGTTCACCGCGTGGGCCGCCTGCTGTACACGGTTTCGGAAACCGGCGCCGGCGCCGGCTGTGCTCAATGGTGTTAAAATCATATTCCTCTTTTCCTCCTCTCCTATTCCAGTTTCTTACTCGTATTATCGTCTATTTCCGGGAATTCTTAAGCGGACTCACTTTTTCTCTGTACTCTCTTCAAGTGCTGTATGCAGTTTTTCCGCCAGCTTTTTCAATTCTTCTCTTTTCAAATCAGTATACAACATAATCTTCTCCCATGGCTCATTTTCACGTAGCATTGTCTCAGCTATTTACATCCTTTTATCTGAAATACAATGAATCTCTAATTCAATTTTCTCATTTATAATAAAAAAATTCTTAAATACCAATATTGACAATAAACCCTGTTACAATTACAATCACCATAAATTCTTTTTCATCTGCAGCATATTTTTCTGGCTATTGATGCCACAGGTAATTATTGGAGAAAATTTCAGATAAGGAGATGTGTTCATAATTATGATTATCGAAGGCGCAACTATGACTGTAAATCAGGTCAAGTTTTCCATTGTAAAAGTAAAACCATCTGTACTAAAGAGTCCTGACATTGAACTCACCCGCCAGAGCTTTCAGATGGTTTTCGGTAAAGTGCCCATTATTTTATCTGCACCCGATACCCGGGGAAATATACAGTATCACGGGCGCAGCGACATTGTTAATTTTCTTGCTTCCTATCCTCCCGCCAAAATCCCCTGGGCCCGGTATTCTGTTGTCTGATGCGCCGAATCCTCTCTTGAAACCAAAGCCCCCGCGTGCTATAATGCGGTGAAGCTATCCACTCTGATGAAAACCACACCATAGACAATATATTTGGAGGTAGTCACATGCTTTTTGTAGAATATCCAAAATGCACCACATGTAAAAAGGCCAGAAAATGGCTGGATCAGCAGGGCTGGGAGTATACCAGCCGTCATATCAAGGAGGAAAACCCCACCGCTGAAGAATTAAAAGAATGGCACCAAAAAAGCGGTCTGCCGTTAAAAAGATTCTTCAACACCAGCGGAGCCCTCTACCGGGAGATGGGGCTGAAGGACAAACTGGCGGATATGAGCGAAGAAGAACAATATGCCCTGCTTGCCACAGACGGAATGCTTGTAAAGCGTCCTGTATTGGTAGGAGAAGACTTTGTACTGACAGGTTTTAAAGAAAAGGAGTGGGAGGAAAAATGGAAACTTTATCAATGAAAATCTTAAAAGCCCTGGAGACCAACAGCCGGCTCACCAACTCAGATCTGGCTATTATGATGGACGTGCCGGAAGACGAGATACGCCGGGAGATCTCCCGTCTGGAGAATGAACATATCATCTGCGGTTACCACACTCTGATTAACTGGAATACAGTCAGCGATGAGGATGTAACCGCGCTGGTGGAACTGAGAGTGACTCCCCAGGGCGGCGACGGTTATCAGAAAATTGCGGAAAAGATCAAAGATTTCCCCCAGGTGGTGACCCTGTATCTGGTGTCCGGAGCCTATGATTTTCTCGTGACAGTAAAGGGGCGGACATTAAAAGAGATCTCCCTTTTTGTATCAGGCAAGCTGGCATCTCTCCCAGAAGTTCAGAGCACCACCACCCACTTTGCACTGTCAAAATACAAGGAACTGGGGGTAGACCTTGATGTAGAAAAGACGGATAAAAGAATGGTGGTGACACCATGAGAGAACTGCTTTCACAAAAAGTTCTTCAGTTAAAGCCCTCCGGTATCCGGAAATTTTTCGACGTGGCCAATGAGGTGCCCGGAGTGATTTCCCTGGGTGTGGGGGAACCGGATTTTGACACCCCCTACCACATCCGCGAGGCTGCAGTCCAGGCCATGCAGTCCGGAAAAACCTTCTACACCGCAAATCACGGCCTTCTGGAACTTCGCAGGGAAATCTGCAATTATACTTACCGAAAAACAGGACTGAAATATGATCCCGAATCCCAGGTCATGATCACCGTGGGCGGCAGCGAAGCCATCGATATTGCCCTGCGCACCATCATCAATCCCGGCGATGAGATCTTGTATATTGAGCCCAGCTTCGTGTCCTATCTTCCTTGCATCATCATGGCAGACGGCGTTCCGGTGCCCATTGAGCTGAAACAGGAAAACCGTTTCCGCCTCACCAGGGAACAGCTGGAACAGGCAGTCACGCCAAAGAGCAAAGCACTGTTTATCTCCTACCCCAACAATCCCACGGGAGCGATTATGGAGCGGGAAGACCTGGAGGCTCTGGCGGACGTTATAGAAAGGCACAATCTGCTGGTCATTTCGGATGAAATCTACAGCGAACTGACTTACGGACAGGAACATGTGAGCCTGGCAAGCCTGCCTGGCATGAAAGAACGCACCATCATGATCAACGGATTTTCCAAAAACTTTGCCATGACCGGATGGCGGCTGGGATATGCGCTGGGTAACCAGGAAGTGATTGAACAGATGATCAAAGTACACCAGTATGTAATTATGTGCGCCCCTACAGTCAGCCAGTACGGAGCTATGGAAGCTATGGTAAACGGAGAGGCTGATGCCGTCTCCATGCGGGAATCCTACAATCAGCGCCGCCGCTATCTCCACCACGAACTAGAACGTCTGGGGCTTCCCTGCTTCCAGCCGGAGGGGGCATTCTATATGTTCCCTGACATCCGGGAATTCGGCATGTCCAGCGAAGACTTCGCCATGGACCTGCTGAATGAAGAAAAAGTCGCCGTAGTCCCGGGCAGTGCCTTTGGGGAATCTGGGGAAGGTTTTGTGCGGATTTCCTACGCCTATTCTATTGCGGAACTAAAAGAAGCCTTGGCACGGATTGAACGGTATATCCGGAAAAAAAGAGGTGAATAAAAACCCGCAAATAGTCCATACTTTTGATAGGAAATACCCTTGAAAGGAGTGTGGATAAAAATGGGAAAGAAAAAAGAACCGGAAAAGGAAATTGACCTGGACGAGCTCACACCCCAGGAAAAACTCAAGTATGAAATCGCCGAAGAACTGGGACTGCTGGACCAGGTTTTGGAAAATGGATGGAAAAGCCTTCCCGCCAAAGATACCGGGCGGATTGGCGGTCTGATCACAAGACGCAAGAAAATGCTGGAAAAGACTCAGGAATAACAGCCGCAAAAAAGCAGGAACCTCCCGGCACTGGACAGCTGGGGTTCCTGTTTTTCTTGCGTTTATTCAGATAAATTTCTCTACATAATAGCAGGCCGCCAGATGTCCCGGCGAGATTTCCTTCAGCTTGGGTTTCTCTGCTTTACAGATTTTCCCGCAGTGTTCACACCGGTTCTGAAACGGACACCCGGCAGGTACATCCAGGGGACTGGGGGCTTCGCTTTCGATACTCTCTATCTTTTTCCCCGGGTCCATATGAATGGAAAACTGAGCGCTTAAAAGTGCCAGCGTATACGGGTGTACCGCGTGCTGTGCCGCATCTTCCCCCGGTATGATCTCTACAATGTGTCCCAGATACATCACTGCAATCTGGTGGGCAAAGGATCGAATCAGCGCCAGGTCGTGGCAGATGAAAATCATGGAAATATTTTTCTCCTCCTGCAGGCGGACCAAAAGCTCAATGATGGTCTCCTGAACAGATACATCCAGGGCCGAGGTGGCCTCATCACATACCAGAATCTCCGGCTCCAGCGCCAGCGCCCGGGCGATTCCGATTCTCTGTCTCTGTCCGCCGCTCATATTGTGGGGATAACGGTACATGAAGTCTGAAGGAAGCCCCGCCATCTCCAGCAGTTCTCCCGCCCTCTCCGCCCGTTCTCTTTTCTTTATCCTGCCAAAATTCATCAGAGGCTCTGTCAGAATATCAATGACCTTCATCTTGGGATGAAAGGATGCCAGGGGATCCTGAAATACCATCTGCATGTTCTGCCGGTTCAGCCTTCTCTCTTTCTTGGTGAAATTGACAATGTTTCTCCCATGGTACAAGATTTCTCCGGAGGAAGGCTCATCCATCTGCATGACCATACGGACGAATGTGGATTTCCCGCATCCGCTCTCTCCCACAATCCCCAGAGTCTTTCCCTTATAAACATTCAGATTAATATCATTGCAGGCAGTGAGGGTGCGCCCCCAAAAAGCCGGAAACTGTTTGACGATATGCCTGGACTGCATGATAATATCTGACTCATGAAACATAGCGCTTTCCCTCCATTTCCGGAACTGCCTCCAGCAGTTTTTTCGTATAATCACTGGACGGGTGATGCATCACCCAATCTCTGCTCCCTTCGTCCACCACCCGGCCGTGCTGCATTACAATCAGCTGGTCAGCCATATAGGCCGCCACCCCCAGGTTATGGGTCACTATGATGATACTGGTCTGGCAGCCCTCTCTCAGCTCCATCATCTGACGCACAATCTGCGCCTGGGTGGTCACATCCAGAGCGCTTGTAGGCTCATCTGCCAGCAGAAGCTGCGGGCCAAACGTCATCGCCATGGCAATCCCCACCCTCTGGCGCATACCGCCGCTCAACTGATGGGGATAGCTCTTCATAATGTTTCCACTGTCCGGCAGACGCATTTTATCCAGCATGGACACTGCCAGGTCCCATGCCTCCTGCTTGGATTTACCACTATGAATGCGGATATATTCCACATATTGGCTTCCTATTTTCCGCAGAGGATTCAGGGTTCCGCCACAGTCCTGGAAAATCATGGACATTTTCGTGCCCCGCAGTTTTCTCCACTCCTCTTTGGAATAGTTTAACAGCGACTTTCCCTGAAACAAAATGTCACCGGATGTAACTTTCCCGCCGCCTGCAAGAGCACCCAGAACAGCCCGGATCACTGTGGTCTTTCCGCTTCCGCTTTCACCCACCACACTGATAATCTCCCCTTTTTTCATGGAAAGATTAAAGTGTTCAATAAAAGGCGGCTGTTTTCCATATTGAACCGCCAGGTCTTTGATTTCCAGCATAATCCAGCTCCTTCATCTATTATGCCAGCCCGATGTCTTTTGTCAGCCAGTAATAATCCATGGGATACATATGGACACCTGTCACTTGGGTGGAAGAAAACAGGTAGGTAGTCTCATAGCCAAAAAATACCGTGGCCGCATCGTCCATGATCAGCTGCTGAATCTGCATAACCAGGTCTTTTCTGGCATCCTCCTCAAATGTGGCAGCAAGTTCGTCCAGAAGCTTATCCACCTTGGGATTGTTGTACCCTGTGGTGTTCACACCGGAAGTGCTGTACCAGTTCTCCCTGAGATAGTTTTCCGGGTCTCCGGTATTGGCCACCAGCACATTCCAAATCAGCAGATCGTAATCGCCGGAGTCCCTCTTATCCAGCAGAGTCTCGTAGCTTACTGTATCCAGTTTCACATTCAGCCCGATCTCCTTTAAGCTGGCCTGTGCCGCCTCTGCGTAGACTTTCAGTTCTTCACGGCTGGTGTAGATGACAAAATTCAGCTCCAGAGGAGATCCGTCGGGCATTTCCACAAATCCATCGCCGTCACTGTCTTTGTAACCGCCTTCTTCCAGAAGTTTCTTTGCTCCATCCGGGTCATACCCATTCTCATCCTTCAGCTGGTCAAATCCAAAGTCCAATGTGGGCGGCACCGGCGCTTTTCCCGCTGTGGCTCCCCCTTCCAGCAGAGTACCGCAGTAGGTCTCCTTATCCAGTCCTCTCAGAAATGCCTGACGCAGTTTGATATCTTCCAACACACCATTTTGATTCATGAATGCGTAGGTGGAGCGCAGTGACTGCAGTTCCTGAATATGGTAAGCATCATTTCCCTCAAATTCCACCAGATTTTCCGTTTTCAGATTATACGCAATCTGGATTTCATCGGTCTGAAGGGCCATGGAACGTGTTGTCTGGTCGTCAATACATTTCAGCGTCACCTTATCCAGAGGCACTTCCCAGTCCCAGTAATGTTCATTTCTGACCACCACGCACTCGTCAGTGGGGTTAAAGGATTCCACCGCGTAGGGTCCGGTACAGATGGGGCCTTCCATGGCAAAAGCAGAATCGTCCACGCTGGTATCCACAATCAGAAACAATGGGTCTGCAAGACTGCCTGCCATATTGCCGTTGGGTCTTTTCAAATGAAAAATCAAATCCTGCCCGTCCACTTCCATCTTGTCCAGATCGAAGAACTCCGGCACACGGTCGCTCATCTGTACCGTGCGCTCCAGGGATGCTTTCACCATCTCCGGCGTCATATCATTTCCGTTGGAAAATTGAACCCCCTGGCGGATGGTAAATGTCCAGGTAAGTCCGTCCTCACTATTTGTCCACTTTTCTGCCAGACAGGGAACCATCTCGCCGCTTTCATCGAAACGCACCAGGCATTCCCCCACCCCGTATCTGGAAACCACCCAGCTGAAATACTGCTCTGTGGGCTCCAGGGTATCGGCAAAGCTTGTCACACCGATGGTGAGTTCTCCTCCCTGGGCAGCCTGTGATTCCTGCTCTGCTGGCGCCTGTGTGCTGTCTTCACCATTTCCTGAAGAAGCATCAGCGCCTCCCCCGCCGCATCCTGTCAGCGCTGACATGCACAGTACAGCACTTAATCCAACACCTATCACTTTCTTTAACCAATTCTGTCTCATCTGTATTCTCCTAATTCTCATGTGAATTTTTCTTACCAAAAACCTATTCCTGTCTTGGGTCCAGGATATCCCTCAGACTGTCCCCCAGCATATTGAAAATAATCACCACAATCACAATGGCAATGCCAGGATAAATCATCAGCCAAGGCGCTTTTGCAATATAAGTTCTGCCCTCATTCAGCATCAGCCCCCACTCTGGTGTGGGCGCCGTGGCTCCAAATCCCAGAAAGGACAGAGACGCCAGCTCCAGCATCATGGAGCCCATGTCCGTGGCCGCTGTCACCACCATTGTGGTGATCATATTGGGAACCACATATTTCAGCAATATATTTCCGGTGGTGGTTCCTGTGGACACAGCAGCCTCAATATACTGGCATTTGCGGATTTTCAGCACCATACTGCGGGACAGACGGGCGTATTTTGTCCAGCTTACCGCCGAGATGGCGATTACCGCGTTGACCATATTGGGTCCCAGCATCCCGGCAATGGCAATGGCCAGCACCAGTCCGGGAAACGAAATACACATATCCGCAATCCGCATAATCACAGCATCCACCACGCCGCCGAAATAGCCGGCCAGAATTCCCACCAGGGTTCCCAGAACAAAAATAACCGCCACCAGACACAGAGTCATAATCAGCGAAGTACGGGTTCCGTAAATAACCCTGGACAGCACGTCCCGTCCCAGCTTATCCGTTCCGCATAGATAATCATCTCCCGGCGCCTGAAGTGAATCCGCCATGACGGCATCATAGGGATCTTTGGGCGCAATCCACGGAGCAAAAACTGCCACGGCCACTGCAGCCAGCGCCAGAATCAAAAACAGGGTAAACTGTTTATGCTGTGCTAAGAATTTCAGTCCTTTCAATTATCTTCCCTCCTTCAGTCTGGGATCTAAGAAATTATAAGATAAATCCACCAGAAGGTTGATCACCATATATAAAATTGCAATCCACAGCACATACCCCTGTACCAGGGGATAATCTCTGCATGAGATCGCTTTCACCGCCATACTTCCCATGCCGGGCCAATTGTAAATAATCTCCACCACTGCAGTTCCACCCAGAAGACTTCCCAGGGACAGCCCCAGCAGCGTCACCAGCGGAAGCATGGCGTTGGGCAGTACATGTTTCCAGAGAATCGTACCCTCTTTCACCCCGCGCATTCTGGCTCCTGTCACATAATCCTGCCTCAGCTCGTCCAACACGGCAATCCTCACCTGACGGGTATATTTGGCCGACATGGCAATGGCCAGGGTCACGGCAGGAAGAATCAGTGATTTCATGTCTGTACTGCCTCCTGAAACGGATACCCATCGCAGCGTTACGCCGAATATACTCAGCAATATCAATCCAATCCAGAAACTAGGAACCGACACCCCGAGAAACGTCACGGCCCTCACCAGATAATCCGGCCATTTATTCTGATATACCGCAGACAAAATCCCCAAAGGAATGGAAATCACCACCATAATCAACAGTGACATCCAGGCCAGCTTCAGAGTGGGCCAGAAACATGAGGACAGCTTCTGCACAACAGGAACTTTAAAGGAATAGGAAGTTCCCATGTCACCGGTCAGCACTCCTTTCAGCCAGGTTGTGTACTGAACCAGAAACGGTTTATCCAGACCCAGTTCTGCCCTTGTCTGTTCCAGAAGCTCCGGCGTAGGAAGATTTCCGCACTCTGACAGCATAATCTCCGCCGGATCTCCAGGAGACAGATATGTAAGGCCAAATGTGAAAAAACTGATGCCCATGAGAACAATCAGAATCTGTAGAAACCGCTTTCCCATTTGTTTTTTACTCACATCATTCTCCTTTCCTGCATTTTCAGTTTTGCCAGCCCAAAAAACTGCTGATTTTGCTGCACAGACAAATAAACAGGGAAAACTGGCGCAGTGCAATCCCCCGGATGGTTTTTATCGTATAGGAGACGAAGTTTTCTATACAATAAGAAAGCGCCCATATTATAAATACGGACGCAAAAAAATACTAAAATTTTAGCTGTTTCTTATCTGCCGTAAGAATCATACTGATACAATTACAAGCAGGTCTCCTGACTTAAGATCAACACTTCAAAGCGCCTTCCCAGACTTCTTAACACAAAGCCCAGTGGCAAAAATGCTTCAAAACTCCCTAATACAGTGACGGGATCGCATCGGATTCTCACCGATTTCCCTATTAATCCTTTCGGAACTTGTAAAAGGCTGGTTCAAAACCAACAAATGTTATTCTCTTTTCTTGTACTATAAAGCAAAAACAGAAAAATGTCCAGTGCTTTTTATGATTCTTCTGAAATTTTTTCTTCCAGAACATGTCTGAAAATTTAGACATGTTCCAAAAGTTTCATAAAGTCATCTTCTGATATCACCGGCACGCCCAGTTCTCTTGCCTTCTTATTCTTTGAAGAATTTGACGCTGTATTATTGTTTATCAGGTAATCCGTCTTCCCTGTCACCGTACCCGTCACCTTTCCCCCCTTGGATTCTATCAGTTCTTTTAATTCTTTCCGGTTTGCAAATTGCTCCAGGCTGCCGGTGATAACGAAAGTCTTCCCCTCAAAAAGAGCGTCAGAAGGTCCCTCCAAAGCCTCTATCTGCAGCTGGCTGCACAAGTGTTCCCATACCTTTACATTCTCGTCTTTTTCAAAAAATGTAACCAGATTTTCTGCCAGTACCGGCCCAATACCGTCTATACTGCTGATTTCCTCTGCCGACGCCTGTATAATCTGTTCCATATCCTGATCAAAGTGGCGGCAGATTAATTTTGCATTGGCAAGACCAATTCCCGGTATACCCAGACCATACAGCACCCTGGGCAGAGTTGTGGTCTTTGCTCTATCCAGATTTTCCAGCAGATTTTCGAAAGACTTCTGTCCAAACCCCTCCATTTCCAAAATCTCATCCCGGTACCTGGCAATCTCAAACAAATCCCCAAAGTCCTGGATGAACCCCCGGCCGATGAATTTCTCCAGTGTGGCCTCTGAAAGCCCTTCGATATTCAGGGCATCCCTGCTGGCAAAAAGTGTAAACGCCTTGATTTTCTTCGCCGGACATTCCGGGTTGGTACAGCGGAGGACTTTCACATCGTTATCCTGCTCTATGAGGGTTTCCCCATGGCATGCCGGGCAGGCATCCGGTATTTGTAAATTTCCGCTTTTTGTAAGATTTTCCGCGATCTGCGGGATAATCATATTGGCCTTGTACACCAGAATCTGGTCGCCGATTCCCAGCTTTAGTTCCTGAAGAATACTCACATTATGGACGCTGGCCCGGCTCACTGTACTGCCCTCCAGTTCCACAGGCGAAAAGATGGCCACCGGATTAATCAATCCGGTTCTGGACGGACTCCACTCCACCTCCTCCAGCGTAGTCTCCCTCATTTCATCTTTCCACTTAAATGCAAATGCATTTCTGGGAAATTTGGATGTACTCCCCAGAGATGCCCCATAAGAAATATTGTCATAAACAGCCACCAATCCATCAGATGGAAGGTCATTTTTCTCAGTCTGGGAGGAGAAATACTCCATTGCCTCATCCAGGTTTTCCCTGTCCACTACCCGGTATTCCACCACCTCAAAGCCCTGATTCTGCAGAAATTTCATCTCCTGCTCATGGGAATTTTCAAACTCCATACCCGGAGCACTCACCAGGGCAAAACCATAGAAACGCACGTTTCTTGCAGCTGTCACTTCGTTATTCAGCTGCCGGACAGACCCACTGCACAGATTTCGGGGATTTTTATACTGGGCCTGCACATCCTCAATCTGCTGATTGATCTTCTCAAAATCCTGGTATGTGATCACTGCCTCTCCCCGCAGCACCATCCTTCCCTTATAGGGAATTTTCAGAGGCAGATTAACAAACACACGAGCGTTATTGGTGATCACTTCCCCCACAGTTCCATTTCCCCTGGTTACTGCTTTCATCAGCTCCCCGTTCTCGTAAGTCAGAACAATGGTCAGCCCGTCCAGTTTCCAGGACAGCAATACCCTGTGCTCTCCGATGAAACTGCGCAGCGCCTCCTGGTCTTTCGTCTTATCCAGCGAAAGCATGGGTATCTCATGGGCTTCCTTGGGCAGTTCGTCCAGGGCCTCATATCCCACTGAGACTGTGGGGCTGCCCGCCAGAACCACACCCGACTCTTTCTCCAGGGCCAGCAGCTGGTCATAGAGCTGGTCATACTTCTGGTTACTCATCAGCTCCCTGTCCTCCTGGTAATATGCTTTTGACGCCTGATTCAGTGTTTCCACCAGCTCCTTCATCTGCTCCAGCACCGCTTCCTGCTGTTTTACTTTCTCATCTGCAGCCATAGTCTCCTCCTGTTTCCAACAAACAATCCAATTGTTCTCTCTCCTTACCGGTAATTTCCCGGTATTCTCCCGGCTTCAGCCCGTCCAGCCGTATATTCATAACACGGATTCTCTTTAGTGCGGCCACCTGATATCCAAGATATTCACACATCCTGCGGATCTGCCGGTTCAATCCCTGGGTCAGCACAATTCGAAAGGATTTTCTCCCAGTCCTCTCCACCTGGCATTCTCTGGTAACAGTACCCAAAATAGGCACCCCCCGGGACATGGATGCCAAAAATTCCTCTGTCACTTCCCGGTCAACGGTTACCAGATACTCTTTTTCATGAAAATTCCGTCCTCTCATAATCTGATCCGCAGCTTCCCCTTTGTTGGTCAGCAGCAACAGACCCTCAGATTCCTTATCCAGTCTGCCCACTGTAAACACCCTCACCGGATATTTCAGGTAATCCACTATATTATTTTTCTCCCGTTTTTCCTCCGTACATACAATCCCCCGCGGCTTATAAAAGGCCAGAAAAATCTCCCGCTGGCCAGCCTTCACCTCTTCACCGTCAACCATTACCCTCTGGCCTGGCATTACCCGGGACCCCAGCTGTGCCCTGAAGCCATCCACTGCCACCTTCCCCTCCCCAATCAATCGGTCCGCAGCCCTTCTGGAACACACACCGCACTCACTCAGATATTTGTTGAGCCTTGTCCCCTTCTCTTCCATATCGCCCTCCTATCTTCTTTATATCCGCCCTGCCGAATGGTATATTGAGCAGTTACAATTGAGTGAAAAAAAGAAGTACGGCATAGATATCTGCCGTACCTCACAATTTCAATTCTATTTAGCGGAGTAAATCCTGATACACATATCCTACAACACCGCCGTATTCAATCTGTATCCAGCCATTCTCCTCTCCCAGCCTGGTCACTGTCTCCCCTGCCGGAACTACAGTAACTATCTGAGAACCGGACTGGGCTGCAATCCGGACATTACAGTCATCTGCTGCAGTCATCATCCCTTCTCCGGCCGGTGCAGTATTCTGCTGTCCTTCCGTTCCATTATCAGACACTGGCGCCGGAGTGGGGGTACCTGCATCTGCACCTCCCAGGCTTTCCAAAAATTCTTTCAGATTCGCATCACTGCTCTGTGCCTGGTCATACGCAGCCTGCACATTGTTGCGCAACTGCACAACCTCCGCCTGGTCCATCACAGTGTTGACATATTCCTGAATCTCGGAATCATTGACAGCATCCGCAGAAATCTTCAGCTCCTCATTTTCATCGGTGATCACATACAGCTGGCTGAGCGCAGGCGCCAGGGTATCCACACCCGCACATTTATAAGCGAAACTTGCGAATACCACATATGTACCTTCTTCCATACCCTCTGTTGTATAGACTTCCACATTCTCGTAGCCTTCAATATACTTTGTATTGGCAATCTTGGTCTCCTCCGCCGGATCCAGATTATCCACCAGTTTCTTTAACTCATCGACGTCTTTATCTCCAAGTGCCTTATAATAATCTTCGATCAGCTTAGTAACATCAGGAACCGCATCCTTCTCCAATGATACGGAAACTGTTTCCTGGTCATCTCCACCGTTCTGATTCGCTGACTCTGTCTCAACCTGGTTCCCCGACTGGGTCTTCTTATCATCCTTTCCCGCACCGGTAAAAGTACGAATTCCCAGGAATATCAGAACCGCCGCCGCCAATATTCCCACCCCCAGCAATATATAGCGGAGGTTATCAGATATCCATTCTCTAAAATTATCCAAATTAATCCCTCCTTCATCAAATCCACTGGTGAGTTATTCAGCAAAATAAAAACACATCCGGAGGGATTCGAACCCCCGCCACGTGGCACCGGAAACCACTGCTCTATCCCCTGAGCTACGGATGCTTGTACCTTGAACTGTACTTAGAGAGTATACCACATCCGTATCCGTTTGTAAAGCCAATATAAAAATCAACGGCAGATTTTCATCTAATTGTACATCTTTTCCGCGGCTTTGTCATAAAAATACACATGATTTGACAAAATCTCCTGCTCCGGCACCTGTGCCTCGTTCACCTGCCTCACAATTTCCTCCAGTTCTTCTCTCGAATAGCCGCTGGAGGCAGGCAGGATAATGCATTCATGAATACTGCTGGGAAGAATATAATAATCTGTCTGGACTGCATTACCAATACTCGACAGTACTTCCGGATAGAAAACACAGGCAGCCCCCAAAAACATCTTCGCATTGGTGAGAACGTACAGAGGCAGCTTTTCCGTTCCTCCACCGATTTTTTCCCAAATATGGAATTCCCGCAAAATATCCTCCATGGAATGAAATGACACAGGCAGCAGCCTGGGCGTATTCTCCATGGCCCATGTCTTCAGCCTTTCCTTTGTCAGTCCATAGTATTCCAGCTGACGGTTGTCAAACAGATAAACCTTCTGTCTGCAGTCTTCTCCCTCCTCCATATAGAAAAACACAATGGCCAGGTCCAGGTAACGGTCATGGGGAACCTGCTCCAGCAGCTCCTGATTCTTTTCCGCATTCATCACCTGGAACAGAATCTTATCCTTTATCTCTTCTGCGCGCAAATAACCATCCTTTCTTCAACTAAATTTTACATACCATCTCCACAAAATTTGAAATATTGCACGAACGTGCAGACAACCCAGAATTTAGAATTGTTCTGAGAGAATCATAGCATAGGTGAAAAGCTGTGTCCAGTGGGTTTATGGAAATTTTCGAAAGATAAACTACATTTCCTCCTCAAACGAAAACGGGATATTTAATCTTTTGAAATCCCTGTAAATATCATCATTAAAATATCCATATGCCTCTTTATCATCTGTATAGATGCGAAAGATAAGCTCCTTATCATGATAAAAAGACAAATCCCAGAACTGTTCTTTTCCGATATCTATATAATCACATAAATCGTTCATTCTTTTTGTAACAACATCTAACATACAGATATCATAGTACAAAATGTTATAAATGCACCCCAGAGAATTAGTACCTATCCTGGTCACTCTATTTCCTAAATATCCCTGATCTATAAATGGCAGATAGTCAATATGATCCGCCGTGGCTTTGAGATCACACATTTGCACTGCCGCCATATTTTCTTCATATATTTTATTAAAATATCTCTCTGCCTGAGCTTCAGTTTTTATGTTCAAACTGGTTTTGAGTGTATGCCGATAACCAGCGTCCATTTTGTATCGTTTTCTGCACTCCTGGTCTTCCTGTTTAAAATAATCCCTCAACTCATTCTGGATATTTTTGATCTCTGTATTTGTCAGTTTTCCATTAAAATAGGATTCTATAGAGAATATATTACAATATTTTTTTATAAATTCATAAAAAACCTTTAGTCTTTTTCCCTTTAAATTGCAATCATAAAATATAAGATTATGCATAAAATACCTTTTTCGATAAATCATAAAAAGATTAACCCCCACTTCAAGTGGGGGATTAGTGCTTTTATTTATTCAG
>Ga0137308_101405_pt1 | contig 23994 bp, 22 predicted proteins | sample Inofrocosms_June_FD_97181 | JGI IMG/M metagenome (GOLD analysis project Ga0137308, IMG submission 97181) | Mouse cecal microbial communities from Vienna, Austria - N-Acetylneuraminic and N-Acetylglucosamine D2O microcosms_June | ecosystem: Host-associated > Mammals > Digestive system > Large... | reverse complement strand
ACATGTCTCCTTTGTATTCCCACCACACATTCTACATTCGCTGAAAAAGGAAACATATCTACGCAGCATACCCGCTCCACCATATAACCGCGCGCCTGCAAAATCTCCAAATCCCTTGCCAAACTAGTGGGCTTACAAGAAATATAAACCATTTTCTCCACGCCGTAACGGATAATGCGCTCCAACGCTTTGGGATGAATCCCATCTCTGGGCGGGTCGAGTACGATGAACCCCGGAACTTCCGCGATGTCATCGAGAACCTTAAACACATCCCCGGCAAGAAATTCGCAATTATGCAATCCATTCAAAGAAGCGTTCTCCTTCGCAGCCTCCACCGCCTCTTCCACAATCTCCACGCCGATGACTTTCTGCGCCACAGGAGCAAGAATCTGCGCAATCGTCCCCGTTCCGCTATACAAATCATAAATCACCCTGCCATTCCCACTATCCGCAACATATTCCCGCGCCGTCTCGTACAAAACTTCGGCGCCAAGAGAATTTGTCTGAAAAAAGGAAAAGGGCGTAATCCGAAAACGCAGGCCCAATATTTCTTCATAAAAATAATCTTGCCCATACAAAATATGCGTTCCCTCATTAATCACCGCATCCGCCAGACTGTCATTGCGGGTATGCAAAATGCCGACAATCTTCCCATCCAGTTCCAACTGCTGCAAAACTTCCCGGAACTCAGCTAACAGACCGTCCTCTTGTTCGCTATCCATTTGGCTTGTCGTCACCAAATCCACAAGTATTTCCCCAGTCTTTACCGCCTTTCGCACCAGCAAATGGCGCAAGTACCCACTGTGGCGCATCTTGTGGTAATAGGACGTATTCTGCTCCTGAAAATAAGACAGCGCCGATGAAAGTATCCGCGAATAATCCTCATCCACAATCTTACATCCTGCCACCGTCACAATATCATGAAAACTGCCGCGTTTATGCATCCCCAAACAAAGCGGACCATCCTTGTAACTGTCTCCAAAAGAAAACTCCATCTTATTGCGGTAAGCAAGTTGCCGGGGACTGCTTTTTATTCCCTCAAAAATATCTAAAAAAGTTCTTCCGCCTCTCTGCTGCTGGTAGGGAGCGCACACTGGTTCCAGGAGATCCCGTACCTGCTGCTCTTTTAACGCTAATTGCTTTTCATAATCCAAATTCAAAAACGTGCAGCCTCCGCAGAGCCCAAAATGCTCACATGGAACCTCCGCCAATTCTGAGGGTGATTTCTCCAGCACTTCCAACAGCCTTCCTTCGCCCCTCCCTTTTCTGACTTTATTGACAGAAAAGGAAATCCGCTGACCTGGAAGGACATTTTTCACGACAACCTTCTTCCCTTCCTCCAGCATCACAATCCCTTTATTGGGAAAATCTATCCGCTCTACGATTCCCTCATATACTTGTCCTTTTTTCATAATCGTCCTCTCCTTAAAGACTTCTATAATAGAACAACGTGGGCAAACCCACTTCAACCCCCAGCCCCTATTCATGGGGGCGCTGGACATCCTGCGGATGTCCGTTTAGCGCGGACCGCAGTGAAACGCAGACTGGCTTGCACACTTTGCTGCGCCGAGCACAGTCGCTTTAGCGACATATTTCCTTTTGTGCGAGTGCGCATAGTTGTTTTAGTCTTATAGGAACGATACTTTCACGCTTTAGCGTGACAAGGTCTTTCCTATAAGACTAAAAAGGCTCCCACAATACCATGCGGGAGCCTCTCTTCTTCATAATAAGCTCTTCTTATTCTTTCTCATCCTCATCATCAAAGAAGTCTTCATCTTCAAAATCATCCTCAAAGTCGTCCTCAAAATCTTCCAGATAATCAGGTGTAAAGAAACGATAAACTCCATATGCAATTGCCGCAACGGCTACGACTGCGCCTGCAATTGCACAAATCCACAGAAGCTTAGATTTCTTCTTCTCACATTCCTCCTCTTTGTGTAAAAGTTCGTTCAGCTTCACTGAACTTAAAAAATTATCCATCTTTTCTCTATTCATGATTTCCTCCATTCCGTGCATCTTACAGCACAAATAGGCAATTCGTGAAAAAGTTATAACTTTCTCACGCTTACCTTTATTTTCTTTAAAATTCCGACGAATTATTCCGCCTATCGTTCCAAATTTGAGTTCCCGTCTTGTTACAGCTCAACGTAACTTAAATCCATATGACAAAAAGAATACATCCGAACTCTTTATGCCATATTATAGCACACCTTTGCCCATTATCATACCAATTTTTGCAAATTTTATACTTTTTTTAGTTTTGCAAATGAGGCAAACATCTTCTTCGTACCGACCCGGTCAAAATCTACGGTTACCTCATAATCTCTACCGCCTTCCACAACCTGCACAACCGTTCCTTCCCCAAATTTGATATGTTTTACCCGGTCCCCGCTGGCATATTCCAGAGAAATTCCGCTGGTCGTATTGCTGGAAAATGATGTGCTCTGGTATGGCTTTTTCTGATATGGCTTGCTCTGGGCGTTTCCAACTGTAAAAATCGGATTCACCTTGGAGCCGGCCTGCCGGAAAGGCCGTGCAGACGTTTCACTCGATTTCTCCGTCTCGCCCCTGCCAACGGACGCCCCTTCTAACAGGCTTCCCGGTATCTCCTTGACAAAGCGGGATACTTTATTATATTGCGTCTCACCGCGAAGCATACGTTGTCTAGCACACGAAATCGTGAGATTCGTCATCGCGCGCGTAATTCCCACATAGCAGAGTCGCCGCTCCTCCTCAATCTCCATGGGATCATCTGAGACAATCGTCATATAACTTGGAAACAGGCCATCCTCCATACCTGCCAGATACACGTTGGGGAATTCCAGCCCCTTGGCGCTATGTAATGTCATCAGTACCACGTAATCGCTGCCCTCCTGCAAATTGTCTATATCGGCAACAAGCGCTACCTCCTCAAGAAATCCGCTTAACGTAGGTTCCTCCTCAGCGCTCTCTTCATAAGCCACCGCCTTGCTGATTAACTCGTCGATATTCTCAATACGCGCCAAGGCTTCGTCCGTGTTTTCTGCCTCCAATTCCTGCACATACCCCGTCTCATCAATGACCTCCTGCAAGATTTGTGAAACGCTAAGGTATTCTATCTTGCTGCGCATTGACTGGATCAGCGTCACAAAAGGCTTAATCTTTACCCCGGCCCGTCCAATGCTCGGGATATCGTCCGCCATTTTCAGTGCATTGTAAAAACTCAAATCCATGTCCGCAGCGTAATCCTGTACACGCCCCAGCGTAGCAGCCCCTATCCCACGCTTGGGAACATTGATAATGCGCCGCACCGCCAAGTCGTCTCTGCCGTTATCAATCGTCTTTAAGTAAGCGAGCAAGTCCTTAATCTCTTTCCTTGCATAGAAATTTACACCGCCCACGACACGATAAGGCGTGTTACTCACCACAAACCGCTCCTCAAAAAGACGGGACTGCGCGTTGGTGCGGTATAAAATCGCGCAATCGCCATAACTGCATTTCCCTTCCCGTACACTCCTCTGGATATCCCTTACCACATAATCCGCTTCCTCATAGGCAGAATCAAACTGCTGGAAATTAATCTTCTCGCCCGCCTCATTTTCTGTCCACAAACTCTTGGGCTTCCTGCCCACATTATTGGCAATCACACGATTTGCCGCGTCTAAAATATTCTGTGTGGAACGGTAATTCTGCTCCAACTTAATTACTTTCGCATCGGGGTAGACCTCCTCAAAATTGAGAATATTCTTGATATTCGCCCCACGGAATTTGTAGATTGACTGGTCGTCATCCCCCACCACGCATAAATTCCGGTATTTATCTGCCAACAGGCGGATGAGTTCAAACTGCGCCGTGTTCGTATCCTGATACTCATCCACCATGATATATTTAAAACGTTCCTGATAATTGTCAAGCACTTGCGCGTCGTGCTTAAAAAGTTCTACTGTCTTTACAAGCAAATCATCAAAATCAAGCGCATTATTCTTATGCAGCATCGCCTGGTACTCCCGGTAAACCGCTGCCTGCCTTTCTTTGGCAAAATCGCCCGCGGCGCGCCGTGTAAATTCCTCCGGTGAGATTAATTCATTTTTGGCAGAAGAAATCACTCCTAAAAGCATTTTTTCCTTATATATCTTCGTATCAACCTGCAAGCGTTTGCAGACTTCCTTCATCAACGACTTCTGGTCATCTGTGTCATATATAGTAAAATGGTTATCGTAACCAAGACGGTCAATATAACGCCGCAAAATGCGCACGCAGGCAGCATGGAAGGTTGAGACCCAGATGCTTTCCGAACCAAATCCTACAAGCTTGTCAATACGCTCCCGCATCTCCTGAGCCGCCTTATTGGTAAACGTGATTGCCAGAATATGGTAGGGATTAACGCCCTTCTCCTCAATCAGGCAAACCGTTCTGTGCGTCAGCACCCTGGTCTTGCCAGAGCCCGCCCCCGCCAAAATCAACAGCGGCCCTTCCGTGCAGAAGACTGCCTCCTGCTGCATAGAATTTAAGTTCTCGTACATATTTTATTTCCTCCCTGGTACACGTTCAAACATATGTTTATTATAGTGTATCTTTTTTTATATTTCAACCAGTTTTCTTTCATAATTATGGAAAAGCAACAAACTACTTCTCATCTGATATATGGAAAAGCAACAAACTGCTTGTCATCTGATTTTGAATACTATATAATATTTTTGAGGTGAAAATTATGACAATTGAAGAAAAAGACTTACTGAACAGTATACTAAACAGCTTGTCACACATTGACTTTATCAAGCCGGAAGATTTCCCAAACATTGATTTATATATGGATCAGGTGACAACCTTCATGGATACCCAGCTCTCGGCCTGTAAACGGCACACAGAGGACAAGGTGCTGACAAAGACCATGATTAACAACTATGCTAAAAATAACCTGCTTCCTCCCCCTGTCAAGAAAAAATACTCCAAGGAACATATGTTGGCCTTGATTTTCATCTACTATTTCAAAAACATTCTGAGCATCGGGGATATACAGGCAATCTTAAATCCCATCACTGATAAATATTTTGCGTCCGACGCGAGCTTCAGCCTGGAGGATATTTACACTGAAATCTTTCGACTGGAAAAAGCCGGGATATTAAATATGCAAAAAGACCTTACCAGAAAATACCAGACCAGCCTACAGACTTTTACAGACACGCCGCAGGAAGATCAAGCTGAACTACAGCGTTTTGCCTTTATCTGCATGTTATGTTTTGATGTATATATGAAAAAACAATTGATTGAGCATATGATTGACGGCCGAATACCAGAAATGGGCAAAGCTAAAAAATCCTCTGAAAAAAGCAAAAAGGCAGATAATTAAAACAAATGCCGCATTAAGCCCGAGACATACGCTATGTAATTCTATACAGCCAAACTGTCGTATGTTTCCCGCTCAATGCGGCAGTATTGCGTCCGGCTCCCCGCACAAGAACAAAAATCCTCACGCCTTACCTTGTTAGCTGATTCCTACTCTTCCCCAATGCCCATTCTGGCGAATACCATATCATATCCGTCATTTCCATAATTCAGAGAACGATTCACCCTGCTGATTGTTGCCGTAGACGCCCCTGTCTGCTCTGCAATATCCAAATACGTCTTCTGCATCCGCAGCATCCTTGCTACCTCAAACCTCTGAGACAATGACAACAGCTCATTGACCGTGCACACATCTTCAAAAAATTTATAACACTCTTCCTTATTTTCCAGGCTTAAAATAGCTTCAAACAAATGGTCTACGGCTTCCGTCCTCAATTTTTTGCTCATACCCATTCTCCTTTATGTATTTCTTGGGCGCAGTCCTGCACCCCATATCCCTATGATTTTATCATATTAAAGTTGTAAAGTAAACAAATATTTATCTTCCAGTAGATATATTATCACAGTTTAGCCGTGGGAACATTTGCGAATGGCGTAGACTGAACTGTTACTTGCAAACTTATATCACTGAGATTTATAGTTGATATACTCATATACAGCCTCACCATGGGCATTTATAATCAGTTCTTGTGGGAATTCCAACAATTCCAGCATTTCCAGGGCATACTCATGCCCGCCCACCAGATGATCTGCATGCGCGTCGGAATTGACAATAATAGGCGCCTGATATTTCACGCACAGCTCCAACATCTGAAGATAATTCTCCCTGGCCCCCATGCGAAAACTTACCGGCGATAAAGAAGTGCTATTTACTTCTAGCAACACATGGTATTCTTTCGCAGCTTTCACCAAGGCCTCATAGTCAATAGAAAAGCGGCCGTCATCAGGGTGGCCAATAATATTAACATATGGATTTCTCATAGCCCCAAGATAGGCCGCTGTGTTCTCCTCCACTGTCCCGGAAACATAGCATGGCGGATGAATACTTGCCACAACCACATCCATCTCTTTTAAAATCTCTTCTGGAAGATCAACATGGCCAACGTAATCCAGAATATTCAGCTCGGCGCCATATAACACGGTCAAATCTCCATGCCTGCGCGGCAGCACCTTATAATTAGAAAAATAAATCTGCTGACAGCTTCCCGGCATAGCGGGCGCATGTTCCGTAATCGCCAATATCTCCAATCCTTTCTCCACAGCAGCCGCTATCATCTCATTCCTGGTATTGTAGGCATGTCCGCTGGCAACGGTATGTGTGTGCAAATCCATCTTGTCCGTTATCATTTCCTCTTACCTTCTCTTCTTTTTTCTATATATTTTAGCTGTTTATTTGTCAAAAAACAAGTCCCTACCCTACCAATCCTGATAACATATTAGCTCCCTCTTACATACTATAATTACAAATATAAATCAAAAGGACGAAAATATGAAAAAACAAGTATTTCGCTGTCTAACTATGCTCTTATGCATCACAGCTGTTTTAAGTGTTTCTATGCTCACCGGTTGTTCTGCCAAAAAGAACAGCCAAAATCTGACTAAACTGACATTAAACGAAGTGGCGCATTCTATTTTCTACGCCCCCATGTACGTTGCCATTGAAGAAGGCTACTTCGAGCAGGAAGGCATTGACCTCACGCTCGTCACCGGGTTTGGCGCCGATAAGACGATGACCGCTGTTTTATCAGGCGAAGCAGATATCGGATTTATGGGACCCGAAACGACGGTCTATACCTACAACGAAGGTGCGCAGGATTATGTGGTGAATTTTGCACAGCTGACGCAGCGTGCCGGAAATTTCCTGGTAGCGCGTGAAGAAATGCCTGACTTTACCTGGTCGGATCTGAAAGGAAGCGAGGTTCTCGGCGGGCGCAAGGGCGGTATGCCGGAAATGATTTTTGAGTATATTCTAAGGCAGAATGGTATTGAACCCTCCTCCGACCTTTCCATCGACCAAAGTATTGATTTCGGCTCCACAGCCGCTGCTTTTTCCGGTGGCAAGGGTGATTACTCCGTTGAATTTGAGCCTGGCGCAACTTCTCTGGAATTAGAAGGGGAAGGATATGTCGTCGCATCTTTGGGCGTAGATTCCGGCTATGTTCCCTATACTGCATTCAGCGCCAAATCAGAGTATATGGAAAAAAATCCTGAAGTCATCCAGCAGTTCACCAATGCCCTGCAAAAAGGTATGGATTATACCAGAAGCCACACGCCGGATGAAATAGCAGCCGTTATCGCTCCACAATTTAAGGAAACCGATGCTAAGACCCTCACTGCCATTGTGACAAGATATCATGAGCAGGACACATGGAAAGAAAATCTCGTATTTGAAGAGGACAGTTATCAGCTCCTTCTGGACATTCTCTCCGACGCCGGAGAACTCACCGGTAGTCCTTCTTATGAGGAACTGGTAAACACTACCTACGCGGAAAAAGCTGCTAATAAATAAAGTTTTACGATAAATGAGACGCCCCTTACACCTTAAATGAATAATAGAAATTCACGGAAAGGATTGTTGCGTTAAGTTTAGAACATACGATACACGGCTTTATACAGCCAACGGCCGCATGTTTGCTATTTACCGTAACAATCCTTTCTCTTTGCCTGGTGTAAGAATTTCAAATCTTAAGTTATCTTTTTACTCTTTATAATACTGCTCCAGGCGCCATATAGCGGCTTCGTTTTACCGCCTGATTTTATATTCTTATAGGAGCGCACCCTGATATAATAATTCTTACCCCTTTTCAGCCCTTTAAAAGTTTGGCTTGTTGTCTTATAACGACCGATTTTCTTAACCTTTACGCCTTTCTTAAACTTCCTATCTGTAGAATACTGCACTTGATAGCCTGTTGCCCTGATGTCCTTTTTCCACTTGAGCGTTATCTTCTTTCCTTTTCTAGTCTTTGCACTTGCCTTCTGCTTCTTAGGGGTTATATCGACGGTAATTTTCACCGTTTTTTTGCGATATTTTTCTGTCTCCTTCGCAGTCGCCGTTACGACAGCCCGGCCGGTTCCCTTTATCGTTACCATCCCTTTTTTGCTGACGGTAATAACTTTCTTATTGGAACTCAAGTAGCTGATTGTTCCGTTTCCTTTCTTACGTTTTACATTAAGGCTGAATGGTTTACCGCCAAATGCTCTCTGGAATGATTTCTTATATTGCAATAGATGATCCTGCTTTTTATTCTCCGGGTTCTCTGGATTTCCTGGATTCCCAGGGTTGTCTGGATTGGCGGGATTATCAGGCTTAGGCAACTCAGATATTGTTTTTACCACATGGATCGTTACACGGTCCGTAATAGTATCATTATGGTTATCAAAAGAAGCTGTTATCACAACTGTACCTGGTTTCTTAATATCAAGATAGGCTCTTTGGGGATTATTTTCTGTAACCCTTACCGCAGCTACCTCCTCATTTTCACTCTTAAAAACAACTTCATGCGCCCCTGCATATCCGTTCGCTTCTGCCTCTAAATATATATCTGCCTCACCCACTGCAACCGTGCATTCTGTCACTCCCTCCTGCCAGTCCGCGCCGGTCCATCCATGAATCTTGAGCGAATGGCTGCTGCATGCATCAAACACTACTACTTCTGCTTGCTGCTTATGCCCGCTCTCGTCTGTGCCTGTGACGAGGCATTCTCCATATCCATGCGTGGTAATCTTTCCCAACACGGGGTCTACCTTTGCCACGGATTCATCCGAACTCTGCCATGTGATATTCTCCGTCGTGTCCACCGGCTCCTGGCTCCAACGAAGCTGCGCCTCTTCTCCTTTCGACAACAGAAACGAATTTTTGACGAGTTCAAATCCCTGGGACGGTTTTATGGCAATCCGCACAGTGACATTATCCCTGCATTGCTCGGACACTGCCGCTTCTGCCGCCTCCTTCATTGCCTGATTCTTTACGGTCACGGTTGAACCTGCCGGGAGGTCGTAGAAGGTATCAGAGGCCAAGATACCCTGCGGTAACGTAGAAGGTTCGTCATGTTTATATATGATATTGACAGGATTCTTCATTCCATAGAAAGAGCCATATTGCCCTTGCATGATTAGTCTTACAGAAGATGGAACGACTATGTTCCCTATACACCCTACATCTCGAAACGCATCTGCATATATACTCTGTACGCCATTTGGAATACAAAAAGTCTCTGCCTGCCGTTTCGGCGGATAAAAATAGAGCTCATTTGTTCTGTCGTCAAATCCACCATTTGTCTCAAAAAGTACACCATCAACATCATAAATAATCTCAGATTCGGAATGGACTGCCTCCATAGACAAACAGCCGCTAAATATGTGATTCCCTACTTCCTTCATAGTTACTGGCAAAGAAATCTCTTTTAAGGACGTACAATCTGCAAACGCACATGTATCAATCCCCCAAAGCTGTCTGGACATTTTCACTTCCTTTAAATTTTCGCAGTGATAAAACGCATTTTCCATTATTCGGAATACATTGTCTGAGATAATAACCTTTTCCAAAGTTGGATTGTAAGCAAAAGCATCTTCATTGATTTCCTGCACCGGCTTTCCGCCAATGTGAGTAGGAATTGTCACTTCTGTTTCTAGTCCCACATATCCGTCAATTGTAACGCCCTCGTATCCTTGCAAAATTATCTTGTCACTGTAAATCAAGTGATCGTCTGTCTCTTTCTGTTGTTCGGAAAGAATGGCAAATGTGCAACTTACACTACCTTTGTAATTTCCTTTTCCAATTACCCATAATCCGGTAATTTTATCGTTGATACCTGTTACACTCTTTATCATCCACGGATTTGTATTGATATTTACGTTATCGGCAAGACTCATAGCACTGACATTATAGTCTGTTCCCTCCACTAATGTATAATCGCCGTCTTTGATCGTGATTTCCGGTTTAATCTCATTTCCTGTATACTTCTGAGGAGGCAACATAATCAATCTTTCTCCCGAACCTGCATACATGAGTTCTTCCCTCATTTCAAGAAACGTACATTCCGATATATCTTTTACCTCTTCCTGCACCTTTTCTGCCTGCACTTGAAATCCAGTTACATGAATACTTGCAGACAAAACCACTGCTGCCAATGCCATACTTATTAATCTTTTCATCCCCTTAACCTTTCCTTCCCTCAAAATATATTTTCTGTTGTTTGTAAGGCTTACATTATACCATTTCCTTTATTGAAAAACAAAACATTTTTCAATAAATTTTTCTGTTTCATATATAAGTGAGCATCCTAACTGTCATACCTTATTATAGGAGATTATTTATTTAGAGAGAGCGGCGGCAAGCACCGCTCCCTCTTTAAGCTCTCTATTTCCTGCAATGGGCAAATTTTGCCGCAAACTCCTGGTTCGCTTCTTGTCCAAGCTTCCAGCTTCCTTTCCCACCTTGAGTAATCCAATCCTGAACGGCAAGCACATCTTCATGGGTAAAAACCCACGTCTGCATGGGCGTATCATTTCTCAGAATACTTTTCAGATAGGCAAAATTTTGCGGCTCCCTCCAGGCAGAATTCTCCTCGAGGGTATTCAGATATTTCTCCGATATATAACGGACATAGTGTTGAGGCATCTCGGCAATCGCTGCATCCTCATCCCATACTACAACTTTTACCGTCTTATAGGACGTCTTTTTATAAGCATCTGTTACTTGGTAAGTAACATTAAATTCTGCCTTTGCTTCTGTCTGCATCTTGATCAACTGAGGATTGAAATCTTTCAGTTTCAACCCGCCAGTAATATTGCCGTCTTCCTCATCTTCTGCGGATGCCCGCCCGATTAATGCCGTAGACGTAATTTCTCCACGGTTTGCCTCCTCCTTCAAGTAATAGAATATCTCCTCGCTGCTGATTTTGGGATAATTGTTATATTTTACCCTAACCGGAATCTGTTCTTCCGTGATGTTCCCTATGCTATCCGTAACCGCAAACGTTACAAGCACATCGACAACTTCATTTTTTTCGAGTTTGAGGTAATAAGTGTCAAGAAGAAAATCTCCCGGCACATCTTTCTCATAAGTATTCTCATAGGCTGCCTGGCTGTGATTCTTCGATTCTGGATAGGTCACTTTTACAATACGCAGATTATCATTCAGGTCTGTGATACCAGATATGTTATGCATATTATTATCCTCATTATCATGTGCAGTCAACCGACGAACGAGTTTCTCTTTTGTTACTTCCTCCCCCTCATAAAATTCCATTTTCTCCCCAGGCGTCACTACAATGGTAGGACACGAATCCCACTTTGCCCGAAAATTAATATACTCCACTGCATGTATGCTATTAGGCTTTCCTGTTGCTTTTAAATTCTCTTTCCAAACTTTTTCCGCTCCTACAGAAGTATTAAATAATGCCGCTAGAGCACTAATTGGTTTTACTACTTCATAGGTTTGTACATCTTCCGCTGGATGGTCTGAGATAATCTTTTTCTTTTTTGCTACCCGGTAAATAAATGTCTGCCACTCCTTTTGCTTTTCTCGATAAGAAGTTTTTGAATCCATCTCCCACCCCTGAAAGCTATACCTCACTCTACACTCGTATTCCTTCCGGTCTTTTGTATATTTCTTCTCAATCCTCTCCTTGGCAAAGCCATTCTCCCGGAACTGATACATATTTTCTAAAGAGACATCATATTCCAGCATATTTCTGCCAAAAGTAGCGCCGTTGCCGCTGTATGCCATATTAACGTCTTTGTAACGGAAGTAACGCTGTACATTTCCGGGCGCCTGGATATTTTTAATCTCCGAACAGCCATAATACTCATATAATTGATATTCTGCTTCATACGTCCCCCAGGCGTCGCCTGCAAGACTGCCCCCTGCTCCTGCTTCTTCTGCGTCCTTCTCCCCCAGCTTTACAAGCGTTCGGAAACGCCCATCTTTAAAATATATGAATCTGTCACAGAGAGACTTGTTTTCTTTCCATACTTCTAACCGATATGCTGCTCCTTCTGGAACCGTAAGCGGTAATTCGGCGTTCTGGGTGGCCCCTGTACTTCCCGAGGCAGAGCCCGCGCCCAGAGACGATTGAAATTTGCCAATCTCTGTTCCTTTCGGCTGCGCTGTAAGCGAAATGTCACACCCTGTCTGCTTGGTATGAACAGACACCTTCCTGGCGCGGCTGTCATAACTAAGGTACACACCTAACTCTTCCCTGTTATCTCCCTCTGTCTTCGTTAAATCACATGGAATATCTGCATAGTCCTCGCACCCAATCATATAATCGTACTTGGCATACCATGTCTCATTGCCTATGGCTGCTTTCCTTTTCAATCCATATTCTGTCAGATGCCCGCTGCTGTCAATCATCTTCTTTTCCAGTTGACTGTTAGAATCATCAACCAAACCCATTCCTTTAAAATAGTAGCCTTGGAACAGATACCCGGATTTCTTTGGCAGGACAATCGACTGTCCTGATGAGAATGCTTTGCTGCCTGCACTGTCAAAAAACAGCCCCGTATCATACTTTTTATAAAGCTTTCCAGTTCCCGCCCTATTTGGATTCTCAAGCCCATTATTCAGAGTAATCGTATAGACGCTCGGTTTCCACTGCGCATACACAACAATTTCCTGATCCCCATTCTTGAGTTCCGGCGCATAATCTGTCATCTCATATCCGACATCCTGGTCAAAAGCTTTCCCTGTACCGTCTGGTTTTGTGTTCCATTCTGCGCCGTCGTTTCTCACATATCCAGTTCTTAACAACAGGAAAGATGAGAAATTTGCCAAATCCATTTTTCCTGATTTATAATTCCATTTATTGGCAAATATATCTATTTTATTAGGAGCATTCATCCCATTTACAGAACCACCGTTTGCATTGTACCTTACTGTCAACGTATTAACACGCCACTGCGCATACAAAGTTACTTCTCCGCCGTTTGCGGATGTTAAATTTTCTGTCTTTTGCCCCAGCTTATATGTTGTTCCCTTACCGTCCTTCCTGGTATTCCACTCTATCAGAGTATAACCGGCACGCTTATATCCATTTCCATTGCTTAAAGACACTTTATCCCCATAGACCGTATTCTGACAATTGATCGTTCCCCTACCGCCATTGGCGTTGTACTTTATCGAATAATTATTGGGTACTTTCTTATATATTGTAAATGTATGCTGGAATTCTGTGGGATGAAATTCAATGATTCCACTGTCCCCACCTTTGCATCCCAGCCACACATGGGATTCCCCTGCTTTACAATACTTCCCCGAATTAGGACAGTAAGAATAATGTACCTCAAAATATGCATATGCGGCATATCCGTCCACGCAGAGATAAGGACCTGCCAGCAGTTCTTTGTTCATTCCCGGCGCATCCACTTTTGCCTCCAACCGTAAATGTGTGACCGTATTTTCTTTTCCGCCCTTATCATCTGCGACTGTATTCGCCGTATACTTTTTGTTTTTCAATTTTCCCGTCAGCTCAATATTGTTTATCAATTCATTTCTTGTCGGATTCAGCGGTTGGTCTGAGCGCCTGCATTTTATGCTTGCATTGATGGTGGAAGGCGTATGAACGCATTTGACTTTGCGGCTTGGCATGATATGATAGCCTTCCTCTTTTAAGAACTCAACGCTTTCACCTTTCTCCAGGGTGAGGTTCTTTTCCTCCCCATCCAGTTTTACCTCCACAGACGGCACTGCTGCCCGCCTATCTTCGGAAACTTCTTCCAGGTTCTCAGCAGTTTCTTCTCTCTGCCTTTTTTCATGCTCCTCTTCGGAATATTTTATTACTTTTTTATCATCACCTCCCTGAGATTTCAATTCAGCCGTTTCTACACGACCTTTCTCATTATCCTCCTTCACGATGTCCGTCTCTACTTCTCCTACAGGCACATCCCTCTCTTCTGAAATGTCCGGTCCTGATATAGCCTCTTTCTTCTTAGGAACCTTTAAAGTCTGTTCTGCGTATTCCTCTTCGCCAAGCAAAATATGCGCAGGCTCTTCCTGCTTTTGGGCTTGTTCACTCAAAGCTTCCTCTCCCGGATACCGGAAACTCTGTTCCTGCCAGGAAACAGGGAGACCTGTTATCAGAAATACTGCCGATAACCATATGCTTAGAAATATTTTCATGCAATTCCTCCTTTAAATTTTTATTGAAATACCGCTTACATTCTTATTCAAATACTGCTTCAAATACCATATCCTCTTCGGCCGTCATGCCTTCTTTGAGCCAACTGCCTTCTCCTGCCTTTTTCCATCCCCGAAATACGCTGCCACGCTTACCAGGCTCCCTGGGGATAACAATACGACTGCCCTTATACAGAGAATATTTTTCATAAACAGTCCCGGCTATGAGGAATTCTACTGTGCAGTACCCTCGTTTTTCTGAATACTCTTCTAAAATCACTGTCTTTCGGCAGACAGCCTGTTTCACTTTATCATTTACGGTCTTATATGTCTCGGTGATTTCTACATCCAATACGCCTTTCTCCGTGTCTGCGGTAAGAATTTTTACTTTTATGCTGGCGTCAGAGGAAATATGCATGAGCAGAGATTGCTGAAAATCTGCGATTAACTCCTGTTCATTGCCGATTTCATAGCTTCCATATTTCTTGAGCTGCTCCAATGTTTGTTCCACTGCTGTATTCAATGCTTTATCCGCCTCGTTTACCCGAACATCACTGCCGCTGACAACCATCGCCCCAGCTATCACCATGATTGTGACCGCCAAGAGCGCAATGCCGAAAATCATATGTTTCATACTGTCTCCTTCCTATCTTCCGTCCACAAGAAGAGAAATCTTCACAGCGCTTCTTTTTCTCTGTTCGTCCGTTGCTGAAAGCAGAAATGTATATATCCCCCTTGCCGGAAATATTACCTGCCCGATTTCCTTGTTGTAACACTCCATTGCGCTCTCACCATCCTGGTCTATGATATCTAAAACCACAGGCTCTATAAAATTGCCATCCATATCTAGCGCTGTAAATACCTCTCGTACCAAAATGCATTCGCCGGCCTCCCAGCGCTTTTTCCCTACACATTGGATAATTGGCAGTTCCCTTTCACATAACGCTTGCACTGTCTGTGCATCTGCCATCTGGGAAAAATCTTCTCCCGCTGTTTCCATGCGCCCGCCTATTCTGGCGAATAAAGCGGCGCCCACAAGGATTGACACGACGGCAGAAAATACAATCGCCGGAAGAACCATTTCTGAAACCGCCTGATAAACTTTTTTCATGAAACCTCCTAACAAATGCTCTGTGAAAACATCTTAATAGCCTCAAAAACCTGCCCTGTCGTTAGAAAAGCTGCCGCAAATCCGACCAGCAGTACAGATGTCACTGCCGCAATGATCAACTTACTGTATTCTTCCAATACTTCTCTCATTCTCCTTGACCTCCCAATGATAATTCTTCACTTCATTTCCCATTACTTGTTCTCCACTTTATTTCCTGTCACTGATTCTTTCATTTCAACTCTTTATCTCACCAACATTTCCAGCAAATATGCAAAGATTCCCAGCATACTGCCTCCGGCTATCACATAAATGATAGAACCTCCAAATTCCTCTACGATATGTTTCATCATATTCCACCTCCCTGACTTATTTTGCAAATCCCCGCACCTGATGGTCTGTCACTAGGTTCAGTACTGGGATTGCATATTCGTAATGCAGGATAACCTCGGCCATTTTCGTATGCTCCTGCGAATTATATACCATCGTCTTTACTACCAGCTCGTACCCGGCCTCTTTCGCCTGCTGTCTGCACGACGATATCACTGCATCGTTAAAATTGCTGCACTCTATCTCACTAATGACATCCGCATGATAATTTCTGGCGTTCGCAGACTGGATTCCGGCTGTCACCACGCCAATGCCAACCATCCCCGTCACCAGCAGAAAAAAAATTCCCAGATATGTTTTCATTATCTGTCCCATGATTCTCTCTCTTTCTCAATCTTTATTTATATTTACATAAGGTCTTGCCGCCTCTTGCTGCCGAGACACCTGGCATTCTACAGCTTCATCTGCGCCAAAAACATCAACATGAACACCACCATGTTTACCACCGTCTGTAAAGAAACCGTCATCTGTGGAAGATAAAAAATTCCATTGATTCCAGCGAGGCTTTTCTCATTCGACAATTTCTCCGCCTTATCCATCATCTTACTGTTACGCTGCACAAGAATACGAATTTGCGACTGCGCATCACCGTTACCGGATTCCGAGATGGCATAGAGCATCTTCATAGAAGAGAGCACAGCTGACAACTCAAATGTTCCTAAGAATTCCAGATAAGGCTCAATCGCATCCGGGGTACGTTTGAGCTGGTCCGATAACTGCTGTAACTCACTCCGCAATACAATAGGCGCATGCGCTATCGTCTTTTCTATAGAGACCTGTACATTGTTGCCTTGCAGAAGGAGCGCCATTTCCATCAACCACCCCGGAAATACACGATTAATTTCCCGCACCACTTTGTCAAAGGCAATGCGATATCCTATTTTGTGCTGGCTCAGTAAAAGAATCCCGGCAACGGCTGCCACTGCGGCTGCAATAAAACACTGGAACAAGCATGTCAGCAACGCAATCGCCAAAGCCGCAGCCGCAAAAATAAAACTCTTTCTCGCCTCTTTTTTCTCGTCATAATGAATTATCATCTGAAAATAACTTGACAGCTTCTCCTCTTCCATATCCTCCGGTACAATCCAACTCTTAGCAATCTGCCTATTCACTTTACAAAAGATTGCTATATTTAACAGCAGATAAAGCGTCGTCACCGCTTGGGTAAGCGGATGGTAGACGATTGTGTACTGTTCAGGCATAGAGCGGTATACCATATGGAAAATTACTGCAAGCAGCATCGTAACAATCAATGAGAACACAGCCCGCAGGCGCGCCGCTTTCTTGTCCTCCTGCAACAGCATCACATTGTCTGCCCAGACTGCCTTATCCTGCAACAATAACTCAATCCCTTCATCACAAGCCCCGCCGTTGCTCTCTACAGTCCTCAGATATTCATGTATGGAAACAAGCCGCTTCGCCGGATAAGCGCGCTCAATAATTTCTAATGCCTCCTTGTACAATTCGTAATGGAAGCTGCCGCGCTCAATATACTGAATTGCTTCTCCCATCACCTCATGCATCCTGCCCTCCTGAAATAATGTGCGGGTATCTTTGATGGCAAGGAGAATTTTCTGGTTCAGACGAAACGAATACAACATCTGGTCCATGTAGTCCGACACATCTAAAAACTGCTTATGCTCATACATCTGCTTATAGCCTGCCAATATGAGCGATGGCAATGATATGGCGCAAGCAATCGCCACCAGTATAATCAGATACCAGCGCAGGCTGAACAAAAGCCCGCAGCCCACAGCGCAAGTCACAGATACCGACAAAAATACACAATACCTTCCCATAGAAAAGCTATAACCATAGCTGTCAATCTGCCTTTGCAGATTTCCTGGAAGGAAAAGCTCAAATTTTCCTCCTCTCCCTATCTTCTTGGATTTGTCAATTCTTTCCGTCATACAACCTCCTGTAATGATTGGCGGGACGCTTTCACCAGGGCAATGTCCAATGGCTCGTATGCGCATGTCTGTGGACAGTGAAATGGTTCTTCAATCCCTGCCCGGCGTAACCTCCTTAAAATATCGCCTGGAATTACGTCTGAAACTTGTTTGCCATCCTCCACCAACATATAAATTGCATTTTTTCCTTCAGACCTGTCAAAGAAACACATCTGGTCTATATAGCGCTCAAGCATCCCTTTCTCATTCTGGTACTGCCGCAGCAGCACGCCTACACTGATAAACTCATAAATATAATTTTCCAATCTGTCCGCGTCCCTGGAACGGCCGATCATATTCATGATGCGGTCCGGCAGATTGCGCAGATCGTCTAAATGCAGCGTAGTAAAACCATAGACCCCGGTAGACCATTGCTCTAAGAGGTACTGAACCTCCGTGGAACGCGCTTCCGATAAGATAATCCATTTGGGGTTCTGCCTCAGACAGAGCTTAATGGCATCTGTATAAGACAGATCTTTGCTGACCTGAAGTTCTACGCAGTCATTTTCCGGATTAATTTCATGAAAATGCATTTCTAAATTGTCCTCAATTGTAATTGCGCGCTGATTTGGTGGGATGAACCTGGAAAAAAATTTGGCGCATTCCGTCTTACCCACGCCAGGCTCGCCGCAGAATGCAAAATTCATCTTCGCTTTCACACAATTGATTAGAAGACTCAAAATCTCCACCGTACAGTATCCGCTGTCTAACATCCCTTCCACGGTCTGGCGCACCTGAGGAAGTGATTTGCGAATGCAGATACTGCGCCCCGACACCGCCGCCGATTCATGGACAATACTAATCCTCAGCTCATTTGTCTCCGCCTCCAGTACATTATTCGCGCGGTTAAAAGGCTTGTTGACACGGTTGGCAATGCGGTGGGTGAAACGTTCTATAAATTCCTCTCTGACAACCGCGTCCGCCTGATAGCGTCCACGCTGTAAATCTGCAATCCACAAAGTTTTTCCATTGTAATCTATATCTGTTACATTTTTATCTTGTATAAAGGAATAAAAAGGTCCAAATTCCTCTTCTGTCAATTCCCAGTCATACTTCATTTTTACCTCCAATATTCACTGATCGTCTGTACGGACAGCCCGGACAATAAGGGCTGCCCGCTTGATGCCATTGTCCTTCGCTATCGGTAAGCAGACAGGACGCTAAACCTTTGCCATCTTAAATAATTTGTCTATCAAATCGACAAACGCCGAATGTACCGGACCATTCGTAGCAAGCAGCAGTCCCACGACTGCAATCAGCGCAATGATTGCCACTGCCGTGATGATAATACCGCTGTATTCCTCAAAAATAACTTTCATGGCTGTCCCTCCTCTCCGCAGAATGGACTTCGGCAATACATGTGACGCCGCAGAGACTACCTTTCCGATATAACCATCTCAGGCGTAAATGGCTGCCTTTCGGATATAGACATCTGATACCTTTATTTCCATTCAGCTTATTTTTCTGTTGCCGCTTAAGAAAGCAGCGTTTTCTTTTCTTCCTTCATGCATTGGTAATTGGCGAAAATCCTGCCAACTGATAAAGAATTCCTGTAAGCTCCGGTATTCGTTACAGATAAAAATACCGGCCTGAAATTCCTATGCAGAAATAAAAAGATAGTTTTGTGCCGACACAGAGAATGCCGGCGGCTGGATAATGAAATGGAAAAATCTTCCGTACGGTTGGGATTTGCCTGTTATGAAATCGAAACTTGTTTGTAAAATTTTATTTTCTGTTAAAAGGGAGTTTCCTAATAAAAAAGAAGAGCAGACCCACAATGATACCATCTCGTTCAAAAGGTCTTGCCGCTTATGCGGCGAAGACAGAATGCATAAAAATTATCTTGGGAAGCTAGCTTCCCAGAGTGATTTTTATGCATATTGTTTACATTGCTACGCAATGGAAACCTTTTGAACGAATTTGTGACCTAGAAATTATATATGTACGACACCCCTTTTAACATCATAAGCCGCGATCTAAATCAGGGTTTCTCAAATCCGTATGGGTATTGTAAGCCCTTCATCCTTAAAAATCAATTATGAATTACTCACAAAATTTTTTTGTTAAAAGAAGCCCTACAGAGGGCAAATCCGCTCCCTGTAAGGCTTCACGATGTCAAAAGGTTAAATTTTCTCTACCTTATCCACTGCATCTTTCAGATAAGGGTTTTTAATTTGATGGAACTTTCCTTCATCCGCTAACTTAGCATATTCCGGGTCTAAAGGCATCTTCCCTAAAACTGGAACGCCAATTTCTGCGGACACCTCCTCAATCTTGCTGTCACCGAACAATTTAATCTCTTTTCCACAGTCCGGACATTTAAGATAACTGTAGTTTTCTATCAGCCCCAACACAGGAATGTCCATCATAGATGCCATGTTAATGGCTTTCTTTACAATCAGCTGCACCAATTCCTGTGGTGAAGTCACTATCATTATCCCATCTACCGGCAAAGATTGGAATACCGTGAGCGGCACATCCCCGGTTCCCGGAGGCATATCCACAAAAAGATAATCCAAATCGCCCCAGTATACATCATGCCAAAATTGCTTTACCGTAGAGGCAATTACCGGCCCACGCCAAATAACAGGAGCCTCTTCATCATCCATCAGGAGATTAACGGACATAATCTTTGTGCCATCAGCAGCAAGAACTGGAAATAATCCCAAATCATTTCCCTCCGCGGGTCCATGCACGCCGTACATCTTAGGGATGGACGGCCCTGTGATGTCTGCGTCCAAGATTCCTACCTCATATCCTTTTTCTTTCATTGCCATAGCCAGGGAAGCGGTCACAAAAGACTTTCCTACGCCGCCTTTACCGCTGACAACGCCAATCACTTTTTTCACACTGGAAAACGGATTCATTTCTTCTATAAGGCTCTGAGTTGCGCCGTCCTTACTCGGGCATCCCTCACAACTCTCCCTCGAGCAGGTCGATGCGCTGCTGCATTTCTCATTCTCCGCCATGTTATTCCCTCCAGTCCTATTTCTTAAACTTTACTGTTCACCCAGGCCAGATGCCTCTTCCAAATCAAACAACGCATATTCTAACGCTTCAACGTCCTCCTGATTTGGGCTGTAAACCTTCTCGTTTAACTCTACCCGGACAGTCGTGGACGCCTCATCCTCGTACTCTGCATTCTGCGCCGCCTCTTTGAGTGCATCTTTTAAAATAGTATATACTTTTTCATTGATTTCATCCTCAGAAGGATATTCCCCGCCGTTTTGAACCTGCTCTGAGAGTTCGTCTGTATATGCCTGCTGACCTTCCTGGAATTTCTCCATAGCCGCTGCAAATACTTTCATCTTCTGGTATTTTATTTCCACTACATAGGAATTGTCATCCTGCTTGGTTGCCTCTCCCACCGTATACTTTACGTTCTTATAAACGTCCTGTAACACTGTCGTGAATTCATTCTGAAGTTCATCGGAAATGCTCACGCCGGAAATCAGGCTTTCCACCTCTGTCTTAATCCCCAGATCATACAATTCTTTTGCCTGTTCTTCTGTTCCCACTTTCTGCTCTACAAACGCTGCAGAATCATTCTTGTAGGAGTTATCAAGCAGAGCCTTTATGTATCCGCTGGCGTCAAAGCTGCCGCACCCTCCTAACATTGTCATTACCAGCATTGCCACAAGCAGCAAACTGAACTTTCTCATTTTTTTCATAATACCATACTCCTTTGTACTAAATTTTCACAACATATCTATTATATAATGTCTCTCTCTTCCACGTCAACATTTTTTGCATAGGTTCTGCAAAAATGGTTATAATAATGCCCATGAAAAAGAATTTTTTACTATGTGGACTCACCGGATGGTGCATGGAAATCATTTTTACGGCTCTCGACTCCTACCGAAAACGTGAATTACAGCTTATGGGACAGACATCCCTGTGGATGTTCCCGATTTATGGTATGGCCGCTTTTTTTAAACCAATCTGCAAACTTATGCGCAATTTCCCGGCTGCAATCCGGGCAATGTTCTATGGCATATTTATCTTTCTGGGCGAGTATGTCAGCGGAAGCATCCTCAAAAAATATAAGATCTGCCCCTGGGACTATAGTAAGGCCCGCACAAATATAAACGGCGTAATCCGCCTGGACTTTGCCCCTTTCTGGATGGCGGCGGGGCTCATTTTTGAAAACTTATTGATGCATTCCCCAAAACCAGCGCGGCAGATTTCTGAACAATAACATCATCGCGCAAGATATGTGTTGACGCAACACACATATTTACAAAAACACCGATTACAACTCCTCCCCATCAACAGCGCCAATATCGAGCGTATTCATGGTACGTCTCCTACGTCTCGCCTCCTCAGACGCCTCTAAAATGAATCCCTTGATCTCCCTGGCATTTTTGATATGCGTAAGGGAAATCTGGGGATCCGTGGTGTCTCCGGTGTAACAGATGACCGTGGAGAGCTTAAATATCCGCTCCAGCAGCGTCGTTGTCATCTTTACGTCCTGCACCTTATACATATAGCAGTCATCCTCTACAGTCTTTAGAAGCCCTTTCTTTACAGTCAAAAACTCCTCACCGATCATATACCTGGTAAACGTCCAGGGAAGGCCGAAAAACAGAACTCTCTTTTTCTCCTCATACTGTCTCTTGTCATTTTCCATTTGTAAACACCTCGTCAATTTTTCATTTTTATAATCGTTGATAATTCACATCAAATTTTACTATAAATTTAATGATGCTGCAAATCTTTTTCCTCTTGAAATTTAACCTTGTCTGAGATATGATAAGAAAAATACGACATCGTAGGAGGAATTTATGCAGCATTTAATGAGCCCGCTGGATTTGTCCGTAGAAGAATTGGACAAACTGCTAACTTTGGCAAATGACATCGAAAAAAATCCCCGGAAATATGCTCACGCATGTGAAGGGAAAAAGCTTGCAACCTGTTTTTATGAGCCCAGCACACGTACACGCCTGAGCTTTGAAGCTGCCATGATGAACCTGGGAGGCAGCGTACTCGGCTTTTCCAGCGCAGACAGCAGCTCCGCTGCCAAGGGCGAGAGCGTTTCTGACACGATCCGCGTGATCTCCTGTTATGCAGATATCTGTGCCATGCGCCACCCCAAAGAAGGCGCGCCGCTCGTAGCCTCTGAGAAATCTAAGATCCCCGTCATCAACGCGGGCGACGGCGGCCACCAGCACCCTACACAGACACTAACCGACCTGCTTACCATCCGCTCGCTGAAGGGACGCCTGGACAATCTTAATATCGGACTTTGCGGTGATTTAAAATTTGGCCGTACCGTCCATTCACTGATCCATGCTCTTATTCGTTATCCCAACATCCAATTCACATTGATCTCCCCGGAAGAATTACGTGTCCCCAGCTATATCCGCGAGGATGTTCTACACAAAAATAACGTACCGTTCCGGGAAGTGGAACGTTTGGAAGAGGCGATGGCGGATCTGGACATCCTCTACATGACAAGGGTACAGAAGGAGCGTTTCTTCAATGAAGACGATTACGTACGGATGAAAGATTTCTACATCCTCAATAAGAAAAAAATGTCTCTCGCCAAGGACGATATGATTGTCATGCATCCGCTTCCCAGAGTGAATGAAATCTCCGTGGAAGTCGATGACGATCCCAGAGCCGCTTACTTTCAGCAGGCCCAATACGGCGTCTATGTGCGCATGGCTCTAATTCTTACATTACTGGAGGTGGAAGTATGTTAAATGTAGGCGCGATTACGGAAGGCTTTGTATTAGACCACATCCAGGCAGGGACCAGCCTGTCCCTTTACCACGATCTCAAACTGGATGAGCTTGACTGCTGTGTCGCCATCATCAAGAACGCGCGCAGCAATAAGATGGGCAAGAAAGATATCTTAAAAGTTGAATGTAATATTGACACCCTCGATTTAGATGTGCTGGGTTTTATTGACCATAACATTACTGTCAATATCATTAAAGGAGAACAGATTGTAGAAAAACGGGTACTTCACCTGCCAAAGGAGATTAAGAACGTTATCCACTGCCGCAACCCGCGCTGCATCACCTCCATTGAGCAGGAACTCGATCAGATTTTCCTGCTGACGGATGAGGCAACGGAAACTTACCGCTGCAAATATTGCG
>Ga0137308_101404_pt1 | contig 23999 bp, 21 predicted proteins | sample Inofrocosms_June_FD_97181 | JGI IMG/M metagenome (GOLD analysis project Ga0137308, IMG submission 97181) | Mouse cecal microbial communities from Vienna, Austria - N-Acetylneuraminic and N-Acetylglucosamine D2O microcosms_June | ecosystem: Host-associated > Mammals > Digestive system > Large... | reverse complement strand
GTAAAGATGTGATATTTTAAAGAACATCCTATACTCTGCAATTTTGCAGAATACAGGATGTTCTGTTCTTATGCGTTAAGTACCCTGCACTTTTTCAACGTCAAAAATACTCTCTCAAAAGCCACGCCGGCGTACAGCTCCACGCATGGCAGAAGCTGTTCACCTGCGTATTTCCATAAGGCGAAGCGTTCGGATCCTTGGGGTCAAATGCCTCCCAGAAGGTATCCGCCCCCAGCTCGATCATACCGCCCCAGTAGGTTCTCATCAGCTCCAGCGCCTTCTCCTTTTCTCCCACATGGAGCAGCGCCTCGATCACATAATGGTACGCATAAGGCGTCGCCACGCCCATTTCCGGGCTCTCCTCCAGGAGATGCAGCATCAGCCTGCGGCTCTGTTCCTTTTCCAATACATCCGCAAGGACCATCCACGCCTGGGTGGACCAGGATACCTGCCGGGACGCGCCGCTGACAAAAAATCCCTGGCCTTCGTCCCAGAAACGCTTCTTTGCGTTTTCCAATGCTTCCTCTAAGAGCTTCTCGATCTCTGCCTCCGCCTTCGGATCCTCCGCCAGACCCGCCAGCACTTTTCCGTGGCGCAGGCAGTAGATCCACACGCCCTGGGCCGGCGCCTGGCGGTCGATCCCGTCCTTCCAGTCAATGAAGGCCAGCATGGGATTTTTTTCCGTATCCGGCACGCCGTCCTTCATGTCCTCCCGCGCCAGCTCGATCTGCCGGTAAGCCGCGGGCCACAGTTCCTTTACGATATCCAGATCCTTTGTCTCCTGATAATAGTCGTATAAAATGGAGACGAAGAACAGGGAATAGTCCCACAAAAAGGTATCGTCCACCTGCATCACCGGCTCCGTGAACAGGCAGGCGCCGATCTTGCCGTCGTCCCGGGTCAGGCCCGCGAAGAGGTACATGCAGCGTTTCACCAGATCATAGTTGCCGAAGGTGGCGTAGTTTGCCTTTGCCTGCAGACGCAGATCCCCGATCCACAGACGGCGGTCCCGCTTGGGGCCGTCCTCGAACACATGCTGCATGCAATCCTGCAGCGTTTTCAGGCTGGCGCGGTCGATCTTCTGCAGGTCTTCCGGCAGTCCCTCCACCGGCTTTACCGCGTCCATGGATACGGCGGAAACGGCCGTCAGCTCCGCGTCTTCCACGACCACCTGAAACTTCTGGGAGGTATCCAGCGCCAGCACCTCCAGATAGCGGAACGCATACCGCCTGGGGAGCTTTAACTCGCAGGGGAGCACATCGATATGGATAAACTCCTCCTGGATCCACCCCTTGCTGATCCAGCCCTCATAGGTGGAGGAATCCTCCAGGATCTCGTTGGCGATCTCTGCGAATTTCAGCCGCAGAAATGCCGGAGCATCCTGGGGGCTTCCCGCGGAATTCAGCTTTAATGTCACATATCCCACATGATGGTCGCCGAAATCCATGCAGATGCTGTCTCCCTTTGCCAGCCGTCTCTTCGGCATTTCTTCGATCCCTGTTTTTTCTGTTACCACGCCGTGTCCCTGTTCCGACCGTCCGATCGTCACCAGTGACACGGGAGCAGTCTTTTTCTCGATCAGGTCATGATCCAGTTCCACCGCTTTCTTTACAAATGCGTCCACCGTTTTCCGTTTCATTTCCGGTATCACGCTCACCAATGCTTCTGCCATGCTTATTCCTCCTATAAAGTTGTATCGGCACGCGCCGCTTCGCGTCACCTGCCATATCATCGGAAAGCATTCAAAAAATGCTTCGCATTTGCCTTCCTCCTGACAGTTGTATCGGCACGCGCCGCTTCGCGTCACCTGCCATATCGTCGGAAAGCATTCAAAAAATGCTTCGCATTTGCCTTCCTCCTGACATATGATTATTTCTAACTATTCGTGAAGCTTCTCTCCGTTGGTCGCGATCACGTCCTTATACCAGTAAAAGGATTTCTTTTTATAACGTTCCAGCGTCCCGGTGCCGTCGTCGTTCCGGTCCACATAGATAAATCCATACCGTTTTTTCAATTCCGCCGTGGACGCGCTCACCAGGTCAATGCAGCCCCAGGACGTATATCCCATCACATCCACGCCGTCCTCAATGGCTTCCTCCACCTGCAGCAAATGCTTCCGCAGATAGTCGATCCGGTAATCGTCCTCCACGGTCTTCGTGCCGTCCGCGCGCTCCACCGGCACATCCACCGCTCCCAGACCATTTTCCACGATGAACAGCGGCTTCTGGTAGCGGTCCCAGTAATAATTCAGCACGTAGCGCAGCCCCTGGGGGTCAATCTGCCAGCCCCACTCAGAGGCTTCCAGGTAAGGATTGGGCACGCCGCCCATGAGGTTCCCCTGGCCCTGGATCTGCTTCGCCGGATCCGCCGTATCACAAACGCTCATATAATAACTGAAGGAAACAAAATCCACCGTATGTTTCAGGATCTCCTCGTCCCCGGGTTCCATCCGGATCCGGATCCCGTTCTCCCGGAAATATCGTTTCATATATCCCGGATAATATCCGCGCACATGCACGTCCCCGAAGAAATCATTTTTGTGGACGCTTTCCATCACCTTGATCACATCGTCGGGAGACGGACTCAGCGGGTAAGTGGGCATGCTTAAAATCATGCAGCCTACCTTTGCCTCCGGCATCATCTCATGGGCGATCTTCGTCGCCAGCGCGCTTGCCACAAATTCATGATGGACCGCCTGGTACAGATCCTGCGGGGAGATCTTCTCCTTTTCCGTGAAAATGCCGCCGCTTAAGAAAGGCTGGTGCAGCACGGAATTGATCTCATTGAAGGTGAGCCAGTATTTCACCTTGCTGCCGTATCTTGCGAAGATCACGCGGACATATTTCTCATAGAATCCGATCATCTTCCGGTTGACCCAGCCGTCATAGGTCTTCGACAGATACAGCGGCGTCTCATAATGGGAGATCGTCACCAGCGGCTCTATGCCATACCGCAGGCATTCATCAAACAGGTCGTCGTAAAACTTAAGCCCTTTTTCGTTAGGCTCCTCTTCATCCCCCTTCGGGAAAATGCGGCTCCACGCAATGGATGTCCGAAAGACCTTGAATCCCATCTCCGCAAACAGCTTGATATCCTCCTGATAACGGTGATAAAAATCAATCCCCACCAGCTTCATGTTGTCCGGGGTGGGCTCTTCGGTCCTGGGACCCACGATGCCGCGGGGTGTCACGTCCTGGGTACTCCATCCCTTTCCGTCCTCCTGATAGGCCCCCTCGCACTGGTTGGCAGCCACAGCCCCTCCCCAGAGGAAATTTTTTGGAAATGCCATCTTCTGAATCCTCCTTTTCTGATCCGCTTTGTGCAGACCCGTCAGCTTCATGTGTCAATATACTCACGGCCGATGAAATCTGCCGGGAGTATCGCGCCAGCCGTAGCCGCGAAGCGGCATATTTCCTTATGCGGCTGCGCGCATCATGTTATGCTGTGCGGCAGATTTATCTGGCGCGCAGTATAACCTCTTCATGCTGCTGCTTTTAGTTCTTTAAAACGATACAGCGCCCCGATCAGGTTCGCGTCGTTGTAAAATCTGCAGGTCGTCAGCGTTGGTTTCGGAATATGAGGACTGATCATTTTAATGGGGTTGTTGTCAACCAGCGCGTCCATGCTCTCCCGCAGATATTCCAGAAGCAGCGGCTGCTGGCTGATCCCGCCGCCGATCGCCACACAGTCCAGATCCAGCAGGATATTCAAATTGTAGATCTGCACCGCCAGGGAATCGGTAAAATCCCTCAGCCCTTTGAGTACTTCCGGATTTCTGTCATTGGCCTGCTGAAAAATCCGGATCCCATCGTATTCCTCCCAGTTCGTTCCGGTGTGCTTTGCCACCGCCTTTGCCAGCCCCGGCGCGCCGCCGGAGATCCCCCAGTAGCCGTCCAGCGCCTGGGATTGGTTCTCATTGGCGCACACATAGCTGTACTCTCCTGCCGAAAAATGGCTTCCCCGGTAGAGCGCCCCGTTTAGGATCAGGCCGCCGCCTACCCCGGAGCCCAGTACCACCACGGCGCCGTTTCTGCAGCCTTTCAGGCTGCCCTGCCAAAATTCTGCCAGAGCCGCGCATTTCCCGTCATTTTCGATGGATACCGGAAATCCGTACCGGCTTTCCAGCTCCTCCGCCACCGGAGACTCGCTGAGATAGGCAAGGTAACCTGCGGTCACACAATATCCACGTTCCGAATCCAGCATCCCGGGCAGGCTCATGGCGATCCCCGCGATCCGGTCCCTGTACTGCTCCGCAATTCCGTCCAGCATGCGGTAATAGTCTTCCTTTTTGTGGTCCTTGTAGCCGGGAGTGGGAACCTTGTTTTTTTCCAAAATCGCGGCGTTTTCGTCCATCAAGGCGTATTTGGTAAATGTCCCGCCGCCGTCAATCACGAGATAATTTTCCATCCCCGTTCACCTCGTTTTTTCTGCTTATCCAAAATTAATCGCCAGCTTCGCGAAAAAGTCTTCCAGCGTCAGCCTGGCATCCAGATATTTATACACCCGGATCTCCCGGTTGTCCTGTCCGTGGATATAGGTCATATCCTCCGCGACCCTGGGGGCGGGTACGAGATCGTAGCTGACCTTTTCCAACTCCTCCATAAGCACGGCGATGGTTCCCTGGTCGCCCAGTCCCCAGATCTCTCCGTGGGGCCATGCCATTTCATATTTTGCCGCGTACTGGTTGAACTCTACCATCTGCCGGAACAGATATTCCCCGATCTTTCCGCAGGGACGGACCTTGTGCTGCAATTCTGCCAAAGACACCGCCATCACCTTGTACAGGCTCTTGGGAACCTGCCACAGCGGAACTTGCGACGAAAAGATCACATTTGCCGCATGGACATCCATCATCAGGTTGAACTCAAATCCGCCCTTCGGGTAGTCCCCTCCTCCGATCCAGATGATCGTCATCCATTCGGCGATCTCCGGCTTCATCAGTAGCGCGGAAGCCACGTCAGTCACCGCGCCCTGGCAGGCAACGTACAGCGGGCGGCTGTCCTCCCTCATGGCCTCCTCTATGATAAATCTCGCTCCCTCGGAATCAATCGGGGTCTTTTCGTCCTTCATTCCGGTGGCAGCTCCCATGAGCACAGGGTATTTTCCTTCCAGCCCCATCAGGTCCAGTACCTTGATGACCTCATCGTAGCTGGCTTTCGCGGTTCCCTCCTCCCCGTAGGTCTGGGGATTTTTCCAGAAATGCCCTGCCACGATCCCTTTTACGTCGAATCGGGGTGTCATCAGGTGATGCGCCACAGCAAACTGGTCATCCGCTTCATTTTTGCAGTCCGTATGTACGATCACACGGACCTTTTTGTTTTCCGGTACTACATACTCATAGTTCCACATAATCCTTCCTCCTTATGAACATATTTTCATATAGGATGCCCGTGGGCATCCCGTCATGGCCATTCAGCCGGTTTATAAAAAAGAGTTTTGCTTGCGAAACTCGCGCCTGCGGCGGTTGCATCGCAACATCTACCTTGTACGCCGCGGCGCGCATCCCTCAGAGGGCTTTTTCTTACTCAGACTCCGCCTGACGCTTGTTCAGATCCGCGCGGATCTCCGGATATCTCTTATCCAGGTCATACGGGATCATGACCGCGATCGCCAGGATCGTAGACACCAGGGACAATCCGCCGAACGCGAAGTTGATGGCGGTCTGTGTCTTCGGAAATACTTCCGCCAGATTCTGTCCTGCCTTCAATGCGGCATCCATTGCCTCGGAGTCATAGGCTCCCCATACCAGAAGCGCGGATACGATAGCCGATGCGGACGCGCTGGACAGCTTGTTCACAAAGCCGGAAAGCGCGTTCTGGGTTCCTCCCAGATTCCGTCCGCACTGCCATTCCGTGTAGTCGTAGATATCCGGCATCATGGAGAAGAACATGCTGGAGCGGAAGCCGAAGCCCAGACCGATCAGTGCCAGGGACAGGGTTGCGATCGTACCGTTGGAGGTAAAGAACAGGATCGCGTAGCCGATCACGTCAACGATCGCGCCGAACTGCATCAGCTTTACCTTGTGGATCCCGCGTCCGTTCAGGTATGCCGCCAGGATCATCGTCGGGATCGCCAGGATCGTCAGCAGGGACAGGGCCAGCGGCATGGAGCTTTGATCGCATACAATGTAATTATAGTAGTACTGCATTGCCCCGTACATTCCAAGGTAACCCAGGAACAGGAAGAACACAAGGAGCAGAAGCATGATATAATACTTATTTTTAAAGACAGCGCCCAGATCCTGCAGGATGGAGGATTTTGCCACGGTCTTGGACGGCGGGTTGATCTCTGCCGTATTGAATACACACAGGCACATGATGACAATGACCATCAGGCCGAGCACGATATTGGTGTTCCGGTAGCCTGTCGCCAGCGCCGCGCCTGCCGCGTCCTGGGAACCTGCAAAATAGTAAACCATCGGGATGACGAACAGGGAAGAGGTCAAGGATCCCAGGTTCGAAAATACGGTACGTGTGGTCGCAATCTTGGTACGCTCTGTCGGAGACGGAGACAGCGCGGAAACGATGGGCGCCATGGGGATATTGACCAGAGTATATCCAAAGGAAAAGATCACGTAGGTCACATAAGCCCAGGCCAGCTTCGCGCCTGCGCTCCATCCGGTGGGAACGGAGAACAGCAGTACCATGCCGATCGCCAGCACCGGCGCGCCGCACAGCATCCATGGACGGTAACGGCCCATCTTCGTATCTGTACGGTCGATCAGCGAACCTACCATGTAGTCTGTAAATGCATCAATAAACTTTGTAACAACGAACATAAATCCAACTGCCGAAGCGCCCAGTCCCGCACAGTTTGTATAGTAAAACAACAGATAGGTATTTGCCAGAAGGTATGCCAGGTTGCAGGCATAATCGCTGATACCAAATCCAATACGCTGCCTCCATTTAAAGGCGGTCGTCTCATAATAGCTCGGTTCATGTTTTAATATTTGCATAATGATTATCTCCTCTTCCTTTTCATTTTCTTTTTGAAACGCGTTTCCTGATCACTTGTGATGGTTGTATTATAGCCTCTGCGAGAAGATATCTATATCATTATTTCAATATTTTTATCAAAACTCAACGACCACCGGCTAAAGCCGGTGGGTTGATGCGGCCTAAAGGCCACCGTTAAGCGACTGAAAGTCGCAATGAGGGCTAAAGCCCTTTCTTTGTGACTGAAACTCACTTTGGGGCTAAAGCCCTCTCTTTTTAGACTAAAAGTCCACTTAAGCCCTACTTAAGTAGCTATTCTTTCTCAATTTTAAAATTTTCATATCCTTCTTCATTTCCTTGATTCTCTATATATTCTTCAATTGTTCTTTCATCTACGGTTCCTACTGTACCACAAAAATATCCCCGTCCCCATATGTGCTGCCCCCAGTATTTCTTTTTTAATTCTGGAAATTCATCCTGTAACAATTTGGACGCTCTTCCCTTTAACTTTTGCATGATTTCACTCGGCGCCATGTTTGTCGGACAGGATAATAGCATATGTACGTGATCTTGCTGTATCCCTCCTTTTATTATTTTTATCCCATATGCTTCACATCCCTGTTTGAGTAATTCCCGCAGCCTAAAGGCTACGTTCCCTTTTAATATTTTATACCTATACTTTGTAATCCACACAAAATGATATTTGATATCGTATACTGTATGACTCCCATTTTTATATTTCGCCATTTTTCATTCCTCCTTGCACAGTACGCTTATTATATCACTACCTTGCAGAAAAGAAAATGACGCTAAAGCTCTACCGCCTAAAGGCGGTGGATTTGACCTAATGCTTGGAAATTAAAACATATTTGTACCTGCACGGCTGCGATGAAGCTCCATTTCTGGATCAGCAGCCGTACAGGTAAAAATCATTCCAGCGCATTGGTCAGGAGCGGAACTCCTTCTCTTTATATTGATCCCGGTACTGCTTGGGCGTCATCTTCATATACCGCTTGAACGCATTTCCAAAATGGCTCTGGGAGTGGAAGCATACATAGTCGCTGATCTCCGTCAGGCTGGCCTCCGAATATTTCAGAAGATTTGCCGCCCGCTCCACACGGAACTTCTGGATATATTCCTGGATTGTCATGCCTATATCCTGACGGAATACCCTTGAGAGATGCCCCGGGCTGATCCCGATGGCCTCTGCGATCTCTTCCAGATAGATCTTATGATTATAATTTTTATAAATGTAATCCTTGCACTGTTCCGTATAGCTGCTGGCCGCCTTTTCAGACTTCACCTCCGCGACCAGGCTTGCAAATTCGTAGATTGCTTTTCGGAAATATTCCTGCAGCTGATTTGTATCCGCGCACCTGTCGATCCGGTTGATAAAAATATCGCTCAGACGGTAGGCCCTGGCAGGAGAGACCCCGCCCGCGATGGCCTCCCGCGTACACACGGTCACCGAGGTCACGGCCAGGTTCTTATAATGGTTCTTTTTCCTGCCGGAAAGGATTCCCGCATTTTCAAAAAGCACATCCGCCCTCCGCCTGGCTTCTCCGGGACGGCCCTCCCGAACGCTTTCCATGACATAGCGTTCCTCCTGGTAGGTGTGATGGTACATATCGTCGTCCAGCTTCCGCATCTCCAGGACTGTATCCTCTTTTTCAACCTCCGCCTCCACTTCCTCCACCAGACCATTTTCCTTCAAAATCTCCTCGCAGTCAAGCGGAACTCCATTTTCCAGTTCACTGATCACAGCCGCGTAGGTCAGGATCCGGAAAAGGACGGTCTTCACCGGATGCTTCTTCTCCTCCCCGGCAATGCCGTAAGCCTCATAGAACCGGTTCAGGCCGGCATAATCCATGTCCTCCGTGCAGACCGGTCCGGCCAGATAAAAGCCGCTCTTTCCTTTTACGCAGATAAAAAAGGCCCCGTATTCATCTTTATAGACGACCGGAAGCGCCTGGCGCATGCAGCGTTTGACCAGCAGCTCCACAAGAAACGGGGCGCACACAAAGGGGCTTTCCTGTTCTAAAAATGCACCGATGCTTTTCGGTGCACTGTTCTCGTCCTCTGTGCAGAAAATGGGGATTCCGCAGAGTGCTTCTATTTTTTCCATCAATTGAGACATCGCGATCCTCCTGTGTAAGGAACTGTGCAAAAAACTTCCAGATGTTCGGTTGGAGGCTCCAAGGATCATCCAACCTATCTATTCAGAAAAACTTCCAGCTGTGCGGCGCCGCCCGCTCGCCGTGCCGCAAGCCGCGTACATTCAACGGTTCTTCTGATAGATCTCCGTAAGCTCCTGCATCCGCCCGATGATCTCCTCGTCCAGGATGTCCAGCCCAAAGCCTCGCAACATCTGTCCGAAGACCATGCCCTTCCGAAGGATCTGCTCCGGGGAATTGCCGAAGACCATGGGGTTCATCCACACATTCGCCCCCAGTATGATCAGCTCCGCCAGCTCTTCCGGGTAGTCGGTATGAATGGAACCGTCCGCGATTCCGTCCCGGATCACCGGAAGGATATAGTTCGGCGCCACATCATCCACCGTATCCCGGAACATGCTGAACAAAAGAGTCGGGCTTCTGCTCAGATCCGGCGCCGCCGAAAAAATCTCTTCCTGGACCGGCCTTTTCAGCGACTCTGCGAAGATCATTTTCAGCTTTTCCCTTCCTGTGATATCCGTCCGGTCACGGATCACGCCAAGCAGCCTGTTGGATTCCTTCGTCATCCGGTCCGTCACCGCCTCCAAGATCTCTTCTTTTGATTTAAAATGGTGATAGATCGCGCCCTTGCTCAGGCCTCCTAAGTTGTTGAGAAGATCCTGGATGGAGGTGTGCTCATAGCCCTTCTCCATAAACAGGCTGAATGCCGTGTCCAGAATCAGGTTTACCGTTTCCTCGGGGTGTTTATTTCTTGCCATAGTCTCATCTCCTGACATGCAACATGCATCGTTTCTCTTGATACATTTACCTTATCACAAAAAAGGAGATCCGTCAAAATCCCTGGTAATATTTTTCAGCCATTGATAGCTTTTATAATGCCGATACACAAACGGCAGCTTCACAAATTCGTCCAGATAGATCAGAAAATACACCCACATGGGCGAGAGCTTCAGCAGAAACGCGCTGATAAATCCCAGCGGCACCGCAAACAGCCACATATCAATGACATCACAGATAAATCCCCACCGGGAGTCCCCACCCGCGCGGAATATCCCGCAGATGACGGTACTGTTCATGGCCTGCCCCAGGACAGAATACATATTAATAAACAGCATGATGCTCAGATACCCCTGCGCGACAGCGCTTAGATCCGCCATATTCATAAACAGCGGCCGCAGCAGGAAGATTAAAGCGCCGCCTGCGATCCCGCTGACAAATGTGATCCAGCAGAAGCGGGACGCGTCCTCCTTGACCGTCTCCATCTGCCCGGCGCCGATGGCCTTTCCCAGCAGAATGGCGCCTGCGTTGGCGATCCCGAAGCAGACCACCGTCCCCAGGTTTTTGGCCACAACAGCCACCGCATTGGCCGCGACCATGTCGCTTCCCAGGTGCCCCATGATCACGGAATACATGGAAAATCCGACTCCCCAGGAAACCTCATTTCCAAAGGCCGGAAGGGAGTATTTCATAAAATCCTGGAACAGGACTTTGTGATGCTCCAGCAGGATCCGTGGCCGGAAACGGATCGTCTCGAACCGGCAGGCATCCGCCAGGCAGATCAGCAGCTCAACGCCCCGGGCAGTAGTCGTCGCAAGCGCCACACCCAGGATCCCCATTTTCGGCAGACCGAACAGTCCGAAAATGAACACCGCATTGAGGAGAATGTTCAGCCCCAGGGCGGATCCGTTGGTGACGGTCGCAAATACCACCCGCTCAATGGAGCGCATGGTACACAGGTACACCTGGGAAATGCTCATGAACAGGTAGGAGATCCCCACGATCCGCAAATAGGGCATGCCTGTTTCAATAAGCTCCGGCTCGGATGTAAAGACCAGCATCAAAAGCTTCGGGAAAAAGCATGCCAGCACAAAAAATACGGACGAAACCAGGATGGACAGCTTCATGCCGATCCCCATGATCTTTTCAATCGTCCGGGTGTCCTTCCTGCCCCAGTACTGGGCGGCCAGCATGCCGATCCCGGAGGAAATGCCGGAGTAAACAAGGTTCAATATGAACATAATCTGACTGGCAAGGGAGCCTGCGGAAAGCGCGGTCTGGCTCACCCATCCCAGCATGATCACGTCTGCGGAACCGACGGCCGTGGTGATCAGGTTCTGGCATACAATCGGAAGCGCCAGCCGGAACATATCTTTATAAAAAGTGGATGATTTTGTCATTGTAGTTTTCATAAGCACCGCCTTTTTAACATTGGAACGCTCCTGTACGGTTGCCGCGCAGACCTGTAAGGCATATCCCACAAAAAAGTTATATTTCAAATAGTATAACGGATTTTGATTGGATTGTCTTACGGAATACCAAGAAAAAACTACACTATTTTGACATCAAGAAATTTTCAGCAGTCCCTTCATCATCCGGTTCAAGATCACGGTACTGATACATGCCAGCATCAGTTCCGCCGCAAACGCCCCGTACGCAATTCCCTGAATCCCAAACAGCCCATTCAGGATCAGCGTCGCCGGAATCTCGAATACGATCTTGCGCAGGACCGCAAACACCAGGGAGATCCTCCCCTTCCCCACGCTCTGAAATACTCCGATTCCAAGGAAATCGATCACCAGAAATACGATGCAGAGACTGAGCGCTCTCAGAAAGATTGCCCCGTACCGGACAATCTCCGGATTGCTGATGAAGATCCGGATCAGACCGGGCGCAAAGATCCATCCGAACGTCGCCACAACCGCCAGGCAGGGGATCAAAAGCCTTCTCACAAACCGGATCGTATCATCCATCCGCCGGTAATTCCCGCTGGAATAGGAATATCCCACCAGCGGCATGATCCCCTGTGTCCCGCCCAGAGCGATCTGCATGGGGATCATGTAGATCTTCTGGGCAATGCCGATGGCCGCCACTGCTTCCGTGCCATAGCCGGACATGAGATTGTTCAGGATCGTCATCCCCGTCACATTGAGCAGATTCTGGATGGATGCCGGAACCCCCACCCCGCAGATGCCGGTCACGATCTCCCGTTTCAGGGTAAAATCCTTCGGCTTCACACTGATAAATGTGCGTCCCCGTTTTACATACAGCAGTATGAAAAAATAACAGCAGGCCGTACAATTTGAAAGGAAGGTGGCCAGACCCGCTCCGGCCGCTCCCATCCCGAGCCCCCAGGGCATAATGAAAACCGGATCCAGGATCATATTCAAAATACATCCGCTCATGGTTCCGATGCTGGCGTGAAATGCCGCGCCCTCCGAACGCGTGAAATACGCCATCACAACATTCAGGATAGACGGCGCTGCGCCGCAGATGACCGTCCATTTCATATAGGCTGCCGTGGCGTCCATGGTAGCCGCGTCCGCCCCCAGAAGGCGCAGTATCGGCGTTCGGAAGAGCAGACAGATTATGGAAATGAGCAGCCCTCCGGCCAGCGCGCAGTAGAACCCAAAGGCCGCGCTTTTACTCACGGTATCAAAATCCTTCCGCCCCAGAGCCCGGCTCATCATGCTGGAACTTCCCACGCCGAACAGGTTGCTGACCGCGTTAAAGGACAGCATGACCGGCGCTGCCAGCGTCACCGCCGCATTCTGCAGCGGATCGTTCAGCCTCCCCACAAAATACGTGTCGGCCAGGCTGTAAATGACCATCACTAAAGAGCTGAGGACCGTCGGGATCATCAGCTTTTTTGCCGCCTTTGGAATCGGCATCTCTTCAAAAATCGCCTTGTTTTCGATTTGGCTCATCGTTTTATCCACCTGCTGTCGTTCCTATAGGAATCGCCATCATTCCCCGGATTCAGATAAATTCCCATGCCGCGCCTCCATTCAAACTGTTTAATACGTCTGATTATACAGCTAACTTCTGCGTACCGTCAACTCCTATCTGTGCGGGATTTCATTTCGGAAATCAAAGGTGTTACAGTTCCTGGCGCGGCTTTCAATAGGCCGGATTCCTTACTGTGAGCACCGCAGGTACGAACAGTAACATGTTATCTCCTCAAAATCCCCGGCTCCCTTTCCTCAAATATACCGGGATCGTATCCAGCGGCGCGTCCGCCTGATACTCCTTTCCCCCTTCATATTCCTTTCCGGAAGCGTATTCAATCCACCTCTCCCCTTCCGGCAGGTATACCCTGCGGGACACTGCTCCCGCGTACAGCACTGGCGCCACCAGCATGTCCGGGCCGAAGAAATACTCATCCTCGATCTCCCAGCATGTCGCATCGCTGGGATACATATAGAACAGCGTCCGCATCACAGGAGTTCCCTTCTCGTGAGCTTCCTCCATGACCCGTCTGATATAGGGCCGCATCCGCTCCCGCAGCTTCATATATTTTTTGCAGATGGCGTAGACCTCTTCCCCGTAGCTCCACACCTCATTCTCCGCGCCGGAACAGCAGGCCGCGCCTCCCGTGGTGCCCTGCTGGGGCTGTCTGGGTTCCCGGTCTCCATGAAGCCACATGACCGGGCAAAAGGCGCCCCACTGAAACCATCTGGCAAATAATTCCCGAAAGGCAGGGTCATCCGGATTGCCTCCATGGAATCCGCCGATGTCCGTGGTCCACCAGGGAATGCCTGCCAGTCCCATGTTCAGTCCAGCGGCAAGCTGGCTGCGCATACTCCCGAAGCTGGACGCGATATCCCCGGACCACACCAGCGCCCCGTACCGCTGACTCCCAGCCCAGGCGCAGCGGAGCAGATTCACGATCTGCTTCTGCCCCTCCTCCATACCTTCTTTGCCGCATTGTCAAGTGGTGATTCAAATTTTGTATATATTTTTTATGGAAAAATATTGCATAAAAAAATATATTCGTGGTATAGTATGTAAAGTAAAATGAATTTCAATTTGGAGGGTCAAAACATGTTAATAGAAATAAGAGCAAATAACTGCTTTTCATTTTCGGAAGAAATAGTTTTTTCTACGAAAGCAGATATGCGAAACAAAAAATTCGCATCCAATGTCCATAGTGAAAATAATTTCAACATATTAAAGACGGTAGGAATCTATGGCCCTAATAATGCGGGTAAAACATGTCTAGTAAAATGCATCCGTAGCGCTAAAAAGATTTTATTAAACCAGAAGCCCCGCATCATGCCGAATATTTTCCAGAACAGTACAGTATGTCAGCTAGGAGTTACGTTTCTGGAAGAAGGCAGGGAGTTTTCCTATGATTTCTGGTATGATGATAAAAAAGGTGAATATCCATATGAGAAATTTGCAGAAATCTCAAAAGATCAATACGGAAACGAAAAAGAAAATATCTGGCTTTTAAAAGATATAGTTAATGGAAAATACCAATATGATGATGATGATTTGCTAAAAATGATATCTCTTGTGTCCCAGAACAATTTGTTGTTTTACTTGGTGGATGCTAATAAGTTTGATAAACTAGCAGAAATGAAGCGGATTGTTACAAAGTTTGCTTCCAGAATCGATATCATCAATATGAATAACATACCCTTAAAGCGAACAATCAACCTTATGAAGGATCAAAACAACCTCCAGAGAAAAGTAGTGGAGTTTATTAAAAATTCGGATCTTTATATGGATGACTTTGAGTATGTAGATATGAATGAGATTCGCGTAAAAATGGGTTCAGACGAAGAAAAACCAGAAGAAAAAGCTCTGGATATTCCGGAACAAATCATGGATCAGATTCGGCTCGTATCTGTTTACAGAGGTGTTCCGGTTCCCAGCGTACTGTTTGACTCTACCGGAACAAAAAAGATTGCTGCCCTTGCAAGTTATATCATTGAAGGTATTGAACAGGGTAGGATTCTTGTAGTGGATGAATTGGACAGCAGTATTCATTTTAAACTGACCAGGGCAATTGTGGCCATGTTTAATAATGAGTTGAATACGAACGCACAGATGATATTTACGGTACATGATATCAATTTAATGGATTGCAAAAAAATGTTCCGCAAAGAGCAGATATGGTTTGTGCATAAGGATGAGAAGGGTGTCTATGTTTATTCTTTGGCAGCATTTACCGCACAGCAAGGAGTGAGGGATACTACAGATATCATGGAAAAATACCGGAAAGGTGTATTAGGCGCGCTGCCTGACCCGGAATTAATTCGTTCTTTGCTGGATCTCAAAGGAAACCGGAAGGAGGTGCCTGCCAATGATGAGTAAGCTTCCTCAGATTTTTACAGGCAGCAGAATAAGTATTATATGTGAAGGGGATGAAGAATATGAATATTTAGAGAAACTAATCTCATTGGATGTCTGGAGCAAGGAATACTGCTTTCAGCTGGAAAATGCTGAGGGAAATGGAAATATACCAGCACGATATCAGGATAAATATCAAAATAGTTCAAGTGATTTGGTTTTGATATTCTGCGATACAGATAAAAAACCTTATGAGCAGTATGTTGATATCAAGCGAAAAATCAACGAATTCCATGGAGTTGAAAATGCTGCAGATCAAATTGTCATATATGGAAATCCATGTACCATGCAAATAATTATTGAGCACTGGGATGACGTGGTACTTGGTTCTCATAAAAAGAATAAAAATGCCCCGATTATCTTTGACCTTACAGGTATTGAAGGGTACAAAGGGAGAGCAGATCAACGGCAAGCATTGTTTTCCCGGATTACAAAAGAAAACTATCAAGAAATGCGGGAGCGAATCAAAAAGCTGCCATCTGATGATACAATAGAAGGAAGCACTAATTTTGGCAGATTTATTGAGTACTTTACAATGGATGACAGTAAATGGATACAAACAATCAACAATACTTTGGATGGATGACCATATTTAAGAAGAGATTATATCTGGGGATATAGGAATTTTTTCTCTTAATATAGCAGCCGTTTAAATATTGTGCTAACAAAAAAATGCGAGAAACATTATAATTTACAGATTCAGGCATACACGCGGCCAAAAAAATGTTTGTAGAAAGGTAGAAATATGCAAGGCTGGATTTTGACTTTCCGTACATTTGTGTCAGACTTGCAGATCAGAGACAATTGGCTTTCTGATAGAAAGTCCAAATGATACATTGTATTCCATGTGGCAAAGAAAATCGGCCGCGCCTTCAAAAAGCACAGCCGGTTTTTAAGGAACTGAAGGAAATAGCCTAAACAGACTGTACAGGATATTTCCATATGGTTTCTAATGTGTATAGTCCAGAACCCTGATTTCTTGTCCCAAGTCATCCTGGATCAGTTCTTTCATTTTTTTCGCGAAAGGGCATGGATAGCCGATGGGAGTCCCCTTCTGAATACAGGAAGCGAACGCGATATCCTCTGTCTGCATGCATCGGATAATTCCTGCCTTCATCTTCGGCCGCCTCAATTCCCCGCGCAGCCATGCTTATTCTCTCCGCAATGGCCCTGGCAGTGTCCTTCCTCGTGTCCGTGTCCATGGTGGTCGCACTGAACCTCCGGATCATACGCAAGGTCTCCCGCCAGAAATGCCCGGACCGCATCGTCCGCATTTCCTGTCACGCCTCCGTAAAGCCTGATCCCTGCTTCCGCCAGCGCAACCTGGGCGCCGTAGCCGATCCCTCCGCAGATCAGGGTGTCCACCTCCATGCCGCCCAAAAGCCCGGAAAGCGCGCCGTGTCCGCTGCCGTTGGTATCAATCACCTGCTCCTTCGTGATCTGGCCGTCCGCCACATCATAAATCTTGAATTGCTCCGTGTGTCCAAAATGCTGAAATACTTCTCCGTTTTCAAATGTAACCGCAATCCTCATCTCGCCTGCTCCTTTCATCTGCACGTCCTGCTTTGTGCCGTCTGTTTTTCCGCAATGCTTACGACATTTCCTCTGACAAAAATGAATTGCTGAGCCGTCACAGAGCCGGTAATTCCCACCCTCAATCAGGAGCTGCTTTCCATGGACAATGCTGTCCGCAACCTTCTCCCTGGCGGCTTCGTAAGCTTCTGTCACCGTGGTCCTGGAGATATCCATCTGCCTGGCGCACTGCTCGTGGGTCAGCTTCTCCAGGTCGATCAGCCGGATCACCTCATACTCGTCTACCGTCAGGTTGACCTGCTCCCCGCAGGAGATCCCCTCCGGAGCAAAGCTGTCATAAGCCGGTTCTATGCAGATTCGTCTGCATCTGCTGGGTCTTGCCATCGCTTGTGCCTCCATTTCCGGTGAAAAACTGCTCTTTACGCTGCGCGCCCTGTGGTACAGATCATTCCGCATGGCAGGACCAGATGCTTCTGATTCGTTGTACGGAGGGTTGACCGCATTCATTTCCGTCATATGTCGGAAATATTATAACACAGGTTTCAGAAAAAATCCAGATATAGATTGGCGTCACATACCTGAACGCTATGCCTGATTTAAAAATGCGGCCAGCTTTTTATCCTCTGTAGTGATATGCGTGATCAGGACGCTGATATGTTTATTCAGTTTTCCCAGTTCCGCGATCGTCGGACCGGATACCGCGATCTGAGATGTGATCTCCTTCAATGTCTGTTTGTATTTTTCATGAAAAATCCTGTGGGCAGGCATCCCAGGATAGCCGCTCTGCTTCTGGAGCCGCTCTTCATGCGAAAAATGCTGGTTTACATATTGGTTCAGAAATTGAATGGTTTCATTCATAGATGCCCGCCCTTTCCCCTCACCGCAGGCATCCAGCAATTTGTTCACCGCCCGGATCAGCTCCCGGTGCTCCTGGTCTATCGTTGCGTTCCCCGTTTCCAGCGCCTTCGTAAATTCATATCTGTTCATTTGTATCCTCCTCCCATTTCGACGTATGGCGATAATATGATATCATGAAAGCAGACCGGATTCAAGCTATTGTTAACCCTCTCCATTTCCTGAGCTGGAGCCCAGCTACCGTTCACACGGTGTCGCGCACTTGCCGCGCGGCATCCGGCCAATTCAGTGATGGGGCGGGCATCCAGCCCGTCTACACTCCGTTCCGGTCCGTCCTAAACAAGCGTCGCTGGCGCTTAGGACCGCCGGCAGGCGACTTTTCAATGGGCTGGATGCCGTTAATGTGAGCGCCCGGTCAGGGTGTGAACAGTAACACCTTAATACCAGAGTGAATATCACAGATGGTGCTTCCCTGTTTCCATTCCTTTAATAGGATAAAATCGGATATTATTTTTCGCTGCCAGACTCAGGCAACAAAATCCCCGCAATATGCAGGCTTCCCGTCAAAGCGCCGATGCTATTCCCTGTTATTTTCCCCCCAGACACACAGCTGATCCAAAACCTTCATCAAAGATTTCCCTCTGTCACTTAAGCTGTACTCCACTTTCGGCGGAATCTGAGGATATTCTTTTCTGATAATCAGCCTGTTTGCTTCCAGCTCTTTCAAATTGCTGCTGAGTGTTTTATCGGACACATTTTTCAAATAACGTTTTAATTCATTGAATCTTACAACTTTAAATTCCATCAGGCAGTAAAGGATCACCATTTTATGCTTGCCGGCAATCAGCGACATCGTATAACAGAATCCGGTATCCTCAAAATTCGCCTGCTCAATATAATTGCTGATCATTTTTCTACAACTCCTTACTATATTGACCAGATACCGCACAGCAATTATTCGATTACAGATGCTGGCTGGCCAATGAACTGTAACTGCTTTCCTTTACGATAGTACCTTACAAATAAGATAGTACTTGTGTTTTTTATGTTATTCTTTATAATTATAGATACAGACACAGATTCTGTCAATCCTATACGAGAAATGAGGTATTCATAATGAGAAAAAAACTCAATATCACAGAAGGAATTTTTCCAATGCCGGTTTTAATGGTGGCCACCTACAACGAAGACGGAAGTGTAAATGTCATGAATGCTGCCTGGGGCACTATGCAGGAGCGCGGCAATGTAGCCCTTAATCTGACAGAAACTCATAAAACAGTGAAAAATATCAAGGCAAGAGGCGCCTTTACAGTAAGCATTGCCGATGCCGCTCATGTCGTTGAGGCGGACTATTTTGGTGTCGAATCGGGCAACAAGGCGGCAGATAAATTCGAGAAGAGCGGCCTCACCGCAGTCAGGTCGGAAGCTGTGGACGCACCGGTCATCAACGAATTTCCGATCTGTTTAGAGTGTGAATTTATCGAATATCAGGGCAGCGGATATGGATGCGGTGTGATCGGCAAGGTCGTAAATGTTACCGCAGACGAACGTGTGATCGTAAACGGCAGGATCGACATGTCCCTCGTAAATGCCATTGCATTTGATCCCTATACACATGGATATTATAAAGTGTCCGAAAGAGTCGGCGAGGCATTCAAGGATGGTCTGGCGCTGAAAAAATGAGATTAAGCGTTCCGAAATTCCATTCCTGTCAGTCCACAATCGGCAGATAATTCAGACAAGGCGGCAGATGCATCATGTAATGTCCCGTCAGGGGCGTCAGGATCATGCCGCCTCTCGTATGCCTTCCATAATCTTTCTTTTTGGAGGAACATCAATGAAGATTCGGCTTGTCGTTTCCGTAAACAAACTATACTTCAATCAAAGAAACTTTTTCATTTACTCCATCCTCATCTATTCGGTCAATTAATTAGTTTACAAAGCATATTTTTAATTTCTAAAGAAACCGCAATCCATCATTTCGAAAATCATCGTTCTTCAGGTCCCGCGGTTTCAATGTAATTTCTTTTTCTGTTCTGTACTATTCTCATTTGTAATTATACAGAAAACCTGCCGCTGGCATCCTTTCTGCATACGATGGTATTCAAAATGGCAGACCACAGACCTGCCTGCCGCACAGATTATCCGCTGCTTACACACCGCGTCCGGGATCCGGATCTGCACGATCTTATTCCTGATCATTCGTCAGGTTCAGCTTGTCCAGCACATAAAATGCCAGGCTCAGAAGCATCCCCACGATACATGCCAGCACCATTCCGGTCAGTTCTACATTTCCCAGCTTCACGGAAATCCCAGACAAACCAGTGACAAAGATCACGGAAGTCAGCGTCAGGTTTCTGGAACGCCCATAATCCACCTGAGAATCTACCAGGATCCGGATCCCGGACGCGCCGATCATTCCGTACAGCAGGAAGGAAATCCCGCCGATCACCGGCCCCGGAACCGTCTGGATCAGCATGGACAGCTTTCCAATCACGGAGCAGAGAATGGAGAGCACTGCCGCTCCCGCGATCACCCGCACGCTGTAAACCTTTGTAACCGCCATCACGCCGATATTTTCTCCGTAGGTCGTGGTCGGAACGGAACCGATCATACCGGAAAGCATGGTGGAAAAATTATCTCCGAAGAGAGAACGGTGCAGCCCCGGGTCTTTCAGCAGATCCCGTCCTACGATCTTGCTGGTCACAACCTGGTGGCCGATATGCTCCGAAGTGATCACCAGAATCACAGGAAGAATCGTCAGGATCGCCCCGATGTCAAACTTCGGCAGCTGGAAATTGGGCAGCGCGAAAAATGGTGCCTTTGCCACCTCCGCAAAGTCCACGATCCCGCAGAGCAAAGCGGCGATATACCCCGCAATGACCGCGATCAGGATCGGGATCACCGACAAAAATCCCTTGAACATAATATTTCCAAACACAGCCACGCCCAGCGTCACTGCAAAGACGATCACATGCTTCATATTGATGGTTTCATCCAGAAGCCCTGCGTTTCCCGCCGCGCTCCCGGCAAGCTCCAGCCCGATCAGCGCCACCACCGGGCCCATGGCCGCAGGCGGAAGCACCACGTCGATCCAGTCCGAACCGAATTTATAAATGATAAAGGCTACGATACATCCGCAGAAGCCGACAACCACAAAGCCGCCCAGCGCGTATTCATACCCCATCTGGTTGATGACGATCCCCGCCGGCGCAAGAAACGCGAAGCTGGAACCAAGGTAGGCCGGCGCCTTTCCCTTTGTGACAGCAATAAAGAGAAGCGTTCCCACACCATTCATAAACAGAACAATGGCCGGATTGATCCCGAAGATAAAGGGCACGAGCACCGTCGCGCCGAACATGGCGAACATGTGCTGGATACTCAGCGGAATCAGCAGATTAACAGGAACCTTCTCTTCAACCTGGATAATGTTTCTTTCTTTCATTTTCTCTCTCCTTTTCGATTGCCTTTCATTTCCATAGTATTCCCCGGCAGCTCATTTCTTATTGTACTGTATCAAATCCTTTCTTTCAATATTTTTATATTGCTTTCCGGCAGATCGAATAAAAGCAGGATGACCTTTTTATTGCAGTTCAACCTCCACCTGATACTCCTCATCTATAAAAATATATTCCGCATGATAAGCCTGGCACTTTTCTAAAAATTCCGCATTATCCCTGCAAACACTTTCCATCGCGCATCCGCCGTCATCCAGCCGCTTTTCCACCGCGTCGGCGTATTCCCTGATCTCCCGGAAATGCGTTTCTATGTAGCCGCGGCTCATGACCAGACAGTAAAACCGGATCTGCTCCCGATATTCCGGCGAAAAATCTTTTTGCCAGCCGAATGGAATATAGCAACCCTCCACGATCAGGTTCTGCTGATTTTCCACCGCCGTTTTGATCATTTCACGGACGATCGGCCACAGATAGTCCGTCAGGGCTTCATCCCCGCTCTCCGGTGTCAGTGTCGTATGTCCGCTTCGGATCAGTCCCATCTTTAAATGGTCGATGGACAGATACGGAAAATGATATCGCTCCAGCAGCTTCTGGGCAAGCACTGTTTTTCCTGTATGGGATGCTCCCGTGATTAATACAATCATGTTTGCTCCTCCTTCTGATCCCGATCCTCTGCCTTCCAAAATACCAGACCTGAGCACTGCCGGTTCTGACTTACCAAGATCACACCGCCAGTTCCATCGGTCTCCGTTAAAATCATCTTACCATCGTTTTTGCCGAATTACAACCTGCAATAAAATAACGATATTGCTCTGTTTTTCCTCAGTTACTGTTCACACCCTGACCGGGCGCTCACAGTAACGGCATCCAGCCCATTGAGAAGTCGCCTGAGGGCGGTCCTAAGCGCCAGCGGCGCTTGTTTAGGACGGACCGGAACGGAGTGTAGGCGGGCTGGATACCCGCCCCATCACTGAATTGGCCGGATGCCGCGCGGCAAGCGCGCGCCACCGTGTGAACAATAACTTTCCTCATTCCCAAAAAACATTTGCCCTTTTCTTCCTTTTAGCGTATACTAAGCTCATGTTCCGTCCGGCAGCATATTCTGGCGATATACCTTTTCGTCCGGCGGGCGGTTCCTGATTTTTCAAAAAGGAGGTGGGCATTCATGCCGTTGGTTCTCTGCGTTGCCGCAGCTCCATGCAAAGTCTTTTAGGGCAGGACAGCATGGAGCGGTAAACCTGCTCTAGGGAGCTGTGAAAAACAACCGACGCATCCGGCTGGTCTCCAAGTCCGTCTGCACAAGTGATTTATCAACAGTTCCTAAGACTTTGCATTTATCAAGGAAGCCGTATCAAAAACAAGATACCGGAATCAATTTGAATCCAGATTGGTTCCACATGATAAGGAGCAAAGTCTATGAAAAATCTGATACATTCAATACACGAAATGAAAACCTTTTTGCTGCTGTGGTCTACCCAGTCCTTTTCCGGCCTTGGCAGCGCCATGACAAGCTACGCGCTGGTGATCTGGTCTTATTCGCAGAGGGGATCGGCCCTGATGACCGCGCTTTTGATGGTCAGCTCGTATGCGCCCTATGTGCTGCTCAGTATTTTTGCCGGAGCGCTCAGCGATCGTTGGAACAAAAAGCGAACCATGCTGGTATGCGATTCTATGGCCGCGCTGACCACTGTTGTCATGCTGCTCTTATTGAGAAATGACGCGCTGCAGATCTGGCATCTCTATGTGATCAACGGGATCAACGGACTGATGAACACGGTCCAGCAGCCGGCCTCGGAGGTAGCGACCACAAGGGTGCTGCCTGAGAAATACTATCAGCGTGTGGGAGGATTGAAGTATTTTTCCAGTTCTCTCAATTCTGTCATGACACCCATCATTGCCACGGCTGTCATGGGAATGGCAGGCATGGGCGCGGTGGTCGCCTTCGACCTGTTTACCTTTTTTACCGCATTTCTGGTACTGGCATTCGGGATCCGGATCCCGGAGCACGCGAAAGAGGCCGAAGCACACGAAAAGCTTCTGGTTTCCGCAAAAAAAGGACTTGCTTATCTGAAAAAGGAGCAGGGAATCTTTCATCTGATCTTGTTTCTGGCCTCCATCAATCTGGTAGCCTCCATCTATGACGCGGCATTTCCTGCCATGATGCTTTCCAGAAACGGCGGCAGTGAAAAAGTGCTGGGGCTGGTCAATACGGTAATCGGCATCACCACATTTTCCGGCAGTCTCCTGGCAGCATTCCTGAAAGCTCCGAAAAGCCGGGTGCGGGTGATCTGCGGCTGCCTGCTGTTTTCCATGAGCACGGAGAATTTCCTGCTGGCGTTCGGCCGGACACCGCTTGTCTGGTGCCTGGGCGGATTCTTGGGCTGGATCTTCATCCCTCTGATGAGCACGAACCTGGACGCGATCCTGCGGCTGCATGTGCCCTTGGAAATGCAGGGGCGGGTGTATTCCGTCCGCAATTCCCTGCAGTTTTTCACCATCCCCATCGGGTATTTCCTGGGCGGGTTCCTGGTGGACCAGGTATTTGAGCCGGTCATGGCTGCGCAGAGCAGGGGAAGCCTTCTGGTAAAGCTCTTCGGCTGCGGAAAAGGCTCCGGCGCGGCATTTCTGTTTTTGATCCTTGCATTTGCCGGGATCGGAGTGTGCCTGTATTTCCAGCGGGACCGGCAGATCTGGAAGCTGGAGGAGTAATTCATGCAGGCACAGCCTTATTTCCTGTTAGAATAAGCCACATACAAAAAAGCTTCTATCGTTAGCTTTTGCGCGCTAAAAAAGGGATTGTCTTAAAATGCGACAATCCCTTTTTCTCAATTCAACCGCCCAAGGGCCCAACCACCAGCTCAGCTGGTGGAATGGGGAAGCCCCCCTGGGGCAAGACCTTTGCATTTCCG
>Ga0137308_101403_pt1 | contig 24001 bp, 12 predicted proteins | sample Inofrocosms_June_FD_97181 | JGI IMG/M metagenome (GOLD analysis project Ga0137308, IMG submission 97181) | Mouse cecal microbial communities from Vienna, Austria - N-Acetylneuraminic and N-Acetylglucosamine D2O microcosms_June | ecosystem: Host-associated > Mammals > Digestive system > Large... | reverse complement strand
CATATATTCTATAAGCTCTTTTTCACCGAACTTCAGCAGATCCTTTCCGTCCACGAAAAGCGTTCCCGCCGACGGCTTGTCAAGTCCTCCCAGCATATTCAGAAGAGTGGACTTTCCCGAACCGGAAGATCCGACTATTCCCATCAGCTCGCCTCGTTCGACGGTCAGATCAAGTCCCTGGAGCGCCATAACTTCAACCTCGTCGGTCTTGTATATCTTAACTAAATTCTCGCACCTTACCATTACGTTTTCGGGAGGCGCAAGGAGCACATTTTTCGGCATATTTGCAAATTCCTTCCGTTATGGTAGGATCATTCCTTTTCCGTTTTTATATCGTTTCTCGCTTCCGCAGCTATTTTCCCGTCCTCCAGGGAATAAACCACATCCGCAAGTTCCATCATAGTTTCATCGTGAGTCGTCATCACGATGGTAAGGTCTCCGTCCTTTACAAGATCACGGAAAAGCTTAAGCACCGCCAATCCCGTCGGTGTATCCAAAGCCGCAGTAGGTTCGTCGGCAAATACTATCTTGGGTCTGTGGCACACCGCCCGCGCGATTGCCACGCGCTGCTGTTCTCCGCCCGAAAGTTCTCCGGGACGATGGTACATTCTTTTTTCAAGCCCTACTCGTGTGAGACATTCTTTGGCTCTGGCGCTTCTTTGCTTCATGGGCACCCCTGCCAGACGAAGGGCGAATTCCACATTCTCATAAGCAGTCATGGTTGAGATAAGCGCCACCGACTGAAATACAAACGCCATTTCATGGCGTCTAAGCTTGTCGCACTCGGCGGCGTTCAGCTCGGTTATGTTTTTTCCGTTAAAAAAAACGCTTCCGCCGCTGGGTTTGTCAAGTGCGCCCAAAATATTTATAAGAGTGGTTTTTCCCGAACCCGATCGCCCCCTGAGACAAACAAGGCGATTGCTCTCAACCTCAAGATTTATATCGGCAAGCGCGTTCACAACGCTTCCGTCACCTATGGTAAACCGTCTCGAAACGTTATCCGCCTTCAAAATAACAGACATATGTAAATACGTTATCCTTCCCGCGAGAAGCGTCCGTCCGACGACGGCATTTTTCACATTTGCCGTACACGCAAATCTCACAAACTATCATAAACCAATCACTTTGTTAATTATACCAAAGTATAGACGATATGTCAAGTTTTCATAAAAAATTTTTTAAATTTAAGTATTTTGTTTGCATTATCCACAAAAAATTAAGGCTTTTTACATAAACACAGCTTTTTTAAACACGAAATTTCCTTTTTAATTCCAAATATATCTGTATTTAAGCCAAAACCGACACAACATCTTGTAAAAGGGAGCGCAACGCATTAAAAAGTTAAATGACAGATTACGACAAACATATTGTGTTCGTCATTTTGCACAAAAATACCGCCGAATTCTCTCGGCGGTAGATTTTATGAGGAATTGACTTTTTTAATAAAAAGTTAATTTTATAAAAAAAGAAATGTGAAAATTTAATGAAATTTTTTGTAATGTATGTCCGGCGTATACTATCCCCTCAACAATCCGGGGTATCAATAAAGAAAATACGATTATCTCACCGTTCGTTTTCCAGTTCCGCCAGCTCCTTTTCCGCTTCTTCCCATCTCTCCATCAGCTCGATTTGCAGTCTCTCCACCTCCGACAGCCTTTCACTGTCCTCCATGGCCTGCTTGTAATCACCGCTGTTTTCGGAAAGCCGATTGTTTATCTCCTTCGCCTCTTTTTCAAGCTCTCCGATCTCTTCCTCCAATTTTTTCACTTTGGTAGCCGCCCTGCGCAGCCTGCTCTGTCTTTCTTTCTGCTCTTTATAAGAATTTGTCTTGGAAGCGGCTTCGGTTCCGGACTTGCCCGTGTTTTGGGCTTTCAAATAATTTTCTCCCGCCCCAACGCAAGCGCGGCTCTCCTTCCATTCGTCATAGCTTCCCGAAAAAATTTCCATTCCGTCCTTGTGCAAAAACATCAGCTTCGTAGCCAGACTGTTTATAAGAGCGCGGTCATGGGAAATAATCAGCATCGTGCCCTTGTAGTCGGAAAGAGCCTCCATAAGCCCATCTCTTGCTTCAAGATCCAGATGGTTGGTAGGCTCGTCCAGCAAAAGCAGATTCGGCCCCTCCAGCATTATCTTAAGCAGAATAACCTTTGCCGCTTCGCCGCCCGACAGCATATTAACGGGCTTCTGAAGCTGCTCACCGTACAGCTTGAACATAGCCAGAGCGGACTGAATTTGGGTTCTGTTAAGCTTAGGGAAATCGTCCCACACAAAATCCATTGTGGTTTTGGAGCTGGTGAGTCTCAGCTCCTGAAGCTGATCAAAATAGCCTATTTTAAGCCAGTCCGCAATATACGCGCTGCCTTCACCCTTAAGCTTGCCCAAAACAAGCTTCATAAGACTGGATTTGCCGCATCCGTTTGCGCCTAACAAAAACACCCTCTCGCCGTATTTTATCTCAAAATCAACGTTCCCGAAAAGCTCTTGCTCTCCTATTTTAAGAGACAGATCTTTTGCCGTGATAACGTCGGTACCATGGGCAAGACGGCAGGGTATCTGAAAATGTATTTTCCTTCGAGGGGGAGGCGGGGGAATCAGTTCTTTCCTGATTCGCTCTATCTGTTTTTCCTTTGAGCGTATGGTGATATAGTTGTGTTCCTGATTGAATCGCCTTTGCTGTTCTATTATCCCTTCTATCCGATGTATTTCATCCGTCATTTCGGTGTATTTTTTAGTAAGGTAGGTCACCCTTTCGTCATACTGTCTCAAGTATTCGGTATAATTTCCTTTGTAAGTATCCAAAGTAAAATTATCCAATGCAAAAGTTTTGTTGGTAACCTTATCAAGAAAATAACGGTCGTGGGATATCACTATATACGCGCCCTTAAACTCCAGCAAAAAGCTTTCAAGCCATTCGGACGCCTCTATGTCCAGATGGTTTGTAGGCTCGTCCAAAAGCAGAAGCTTGGCTCCCGAAAGCAGCAGCTTCACTAACTGAAGCTTTGAGCGCTCCCCACCGCTCAAAACCCTTACCGGCTTTTGAAGGTCATCTTTTTTAAATCCCATTCCGATAAGCATACTTTCAGTTCGTGCGCGGAACGTAAGTCCACCATCGTCCTGAAAACGCTCGGTAAGGTTCATCTGCTTTTCCAAAAGCTTTGCGTCGGTATCGCCTGCGTCTATTCTGACGTGGAGCGCTTCAAGCTCCTTTTCCGTCTCCATAAGTCTTCCGAATACCGAAAGCGCTTCGTCGTAAACGCTTATTTCGCCGTTTCTGAGAACATGCTGCTCCATAAACCCGACGGTAAGCCCCGCCTGCTTCACAATCGCGCCCTCGTGATCCTCCGGCTCTATGCCCGCAAGCATACGGAAAAGAGTGGTTTTTCCAGCTCCGTTTACCCCCGCAAGGCCTATTTTATCGTTTTCGTCCACCGAAAAGTTGACGTTTGAGAACAATACTCTCTCGCCAAAGCTTACGGCTATATCCTTTCCCTGTAAAATTATCATATCTTTATATCCGCCTTTCCGTATTCAGCGGCCGGGTTTTTATACTATAGCAACCCAACAAAAAGATAAACAAATAGGAGCGAAGCGACTAAATGTCCTTTCCGCTTCCCTTTCGGACTCCGAAAGGGAAGTAGGGGAGTCCAAAGGACGGGGGCAACGCCCCCAAAGCTTGTGTGTTTTGCACTCTTGTAATTTTGTTTTAACTTTTTTGAATTGCTATAATCTTTGATCAAAGTGTAGACAAAAATATAGATAATCAAAGATTGGTATTAAGCACTATTCGCAAACAATTCCAATTTAAATTTGCCTATAGCATGATATTACCGGCATAACAAAAAGGGGGAAAATCCTTCCGACCTTCCCCGATTTTATGCGCTTATTTTTTACCAATCTTTAAAAGTCGACTTGAATAAAGATTGTACCCAAAACACCGAATCTTCGGTATCACATTATATGTCCTTTGATCGAAAATCGGTATTAACCGCCATAGTTAAACAACTGTGAATAATAGTTCTGGTACTGTATCTGAGTAATGGTGGTAAGCCCGCTGAGCGCATTCTGAGCTTGATCCCTCGCATAATCCGGAGCGGAATCGTTAACTTCGGAGGCATATGACGAATACTTGTCTTTAAATACATTCTCCATATCGTCGCCCTTAAGCTCCTGAAGCGCGGTCTCGGTGTATTTTTTTACATAATCGGTTTCATCTTCGCCCTCCGCACCTTCGGTCTCCAGAACGTCAAGCCTCTGTACCACATAATAGTAAGCGTCGGTCTTGAACACGGTTACGGTGTTCTTTTCCTGCTTAAACAACGCTTCGACAAATTCCTCGCTGGGAGATGTGGAGGTCTTTGCGATAAGGCTGTTATAATCCTTATCCTCCTTTTCGTCGGCGGTGTCTGAGCTTTCGGAGGTATCCTCCTCGCCGGACTGCTCCTTAAGATATTTCTGATGAGCCGCGTAAACCTCCGCGAAGGAGCCTCCGTCGCTAAGCTTGTCCTTATATTCATTGGCAAGATCTTCAAGCTTTTTCAGCTCCGCTTCATCCTCTATAAGATTACCCTCGCTGTCCTTAAGAGAAATGCTGAAATAACGTGTCAGGGAATAGTTCTCGTCTATCCACTTTCTGATATCGTCTTTAGGCACCTCTTCCGTACCGCCCTCGCTGTAATAGTGTTCAAAAATCTCCGACGCACGGTAGGTATTTATCGTGTAATCCCTGAAGGAGGATTTTGAAACGCCTATCGACTCAAAATAATCGCCTAAGGTGTTTGCCCCTTTGAGATAGGAGAAAGCTGTGGAACCGCTGTATGAAGACACGTCAAAATCCCACTGCGCCTGCCAGACGTCGTTTGCGTTATCCATGGTTTCCTCGTTCAATTCTATTCCCAAATCACTGAAAACATCATTTACCGCGATATGGCGTTTACAGTAATTTTCTGTTTCTCTTTTGACATAGTCCGCAAAAGATATTCCGTCCACGGTCTGATTGTAATAATCGAAGCCATCGGCGCTTGTATCCAGATCGGGCTGTTCCTCCTTAAGCTTCTGAGTGGCGTCGGCGTAAGCGTGCCCGCTGTAAAGAATATAAATTCCTGCGGGGATATCCTCGCCGTTTACAGTCATGGCTCTCGATACGCTCTGAGAACAGCCCGACAGGGTCAAAACTGAAGCGGCGGTCAACGCGGCGGCGGTTATCGAAGCCGTTATTCTCTTTTTTAATGACATTTTTATGATCATTCCTTCCTTTTGCTCTTTATAAATTAATTTTACCTTACGAAATTGACATTTTTGTGAACATATCCGAAAAATGCTCGAAAATCCACGCGCCCTTTCTGCGTGGACAGTTTCTTAAAATGGCAATCAAGTTCTTAAGATAATATTCTTCTCCGAAAGAGCGTTGATTATTTTGCCCACCGCCTTGTCGCATTCCTCATCGGTGAGCGTACCGTCGGCTTTGCGGAAGGTCAGCTTGTATGACAGACTCTTTTTGCCTTCCGGTATCTGCTCTCCGGTATAGATATCAAAAAGCCGAACGCTTTCAAGATGCTTGGCGTTTTTGGATATTATCCCGCCGATCTCGCCGTTGGATACATCAGAATCGCAAACCAGACTCAAATCTCTTACCGAAGCGGGGAAGCGGGGAAGCGCAGTGTACTTCACGTCGGAATCAGAACACTCCAAAAGCTCTTCAAGCTTGATAACAAGCATATAAACCCTCGTTTTGTCAATTCCGTAATTTTCCGCCGCAAGGGGATGTATCTCGCCGCATACGCCTATCACCTTTCCTCCCTCAGCCGTTATCTCGGCGCAGCGACCTGTATGGAAGCTGCGGTTGGAGCGAAGAGCGGTAAACACGGGACTCACCCCGCACTTTCCGAGAACCTCCTCGGCAATCCCCTTTACGGTAAAGAAATCCTCGCCGTCTCCGTAAACGGTACAGATTAAAACTTCCTTTTCAACGGGAAGCTCGTTTTTATCGCCTACGGGGTGATATTCTCTTCCTATCTCGAAAAACCGTCCGCTTAAGGTGCGGTTATTTATATTGCGGGCAACTACCTCCATCATGGAAGGAATAAGGCTTGTGCGCATTACGCTGGTATCCTCTCCCAGCGGGTTCATTATTTCGACACTTTTCCGCTCCGATTCGTCTATCCTGCACTTTTCGTAGCTCTTCGGAGAAATAAAGCTGAAGGTCATTGTCTCGCGGCAGCCCTGAGCCGTCATTATATTTATAAGCTTTGCCTTAAGGATTTCCGCGGGAGTAAGAACATTGTGCGAGGCCAGCTTCGGAACCGTGCTTTCTATCCTGTTATAGCCGTAAATGCGGGCTATTTCCTCCGCAAGATCGCAGGGACGTTCGATATCTATCCTGACGGCCGGAGGCATGACGGTTTTTTCGGCTTCATCGTAAGCAAAATCAAGCCGCTTCAAACTCTCTATCTGCTCCGACTCCGGTATATTTGCCCCCAAAAAATTATTTATCCATTCCGAATCGAGCTTAAGGCGCTTAGGTTCCTTGACAGCGGGGTATACGTCGATAACGTTTTTCACAACCTCGCCGCAGCCCAAAAGCTCCACCAACTCCAACGCCCGATACAAAGCATTTTTCGCGTTTTCAGGGTCAAGGCCTTTTTCAAATCTTGCGCTTGATTCCGTCCTTACCCCCGCTTTTTTAGCGGTGCGGCGGACGTTCACTCCGTCGAAGCAGGCGGACTCGAAAATAACCTCTTTCGTGTCTTCGCTTATTCCGCTGTATAAACCGCCCATAACGCCCGCAAGAGCCATAGGCTCTTTTTCGTTGCAGATAACCAGCATATCCTCGGACAGCTTAAGCTCCGGAGTTTTGTCGTCCAGAAGCTTCAGCACTTCGCCGCTCCCTGCGTTTCTTACAACTATTTTATTGCCTTCAACGTATCTTGCATCAAAGGCGTGCATTGGGTGACCGTATTCCAACATTACAAAGTTGGTGATATCCACGAAATTGTTGATGGCGCGGACTCCGCTTGCCCTTAGTCTTTCCGCCAGCCAGCGGGGAGAGGGCGCTATCTTTATGTTTTTAACCTTCGCCGCCATATAGCGAGAACAAAGCTTTTCGTTTTCAACGGTTACCGAAAGCTCCTTGTTGATATCCCCGTCAACACCTTTGAATTCGGGTGTTTTAAGATCAAGGGGAAGGCGGAATGTTGCGTGAGCCTCTCTTGCAAGCCCTATTACCGACAGACAGTCGGGACGGTTGTTGGTAATCTCGAATTCCACAACGACGTCGTCAATACCCACCGCTTTGGTAATGTCCTCTCCGATAACAAATTTGTCGAAATCGGGATCCTCATTGAAAATAAGTATGCCGTCGGGAGAAGCGTAAGGAAAATCGCTGTTTTCCATGCCAAGCTCGTCAAAGCTGCACATCATGCCGAAGCTTTCCACCCCTCTGAGCTTACCCTTCTTTATTTTCATAACGGTATTGTTGTGACGGTCAATGCAGACTCCGCCGTCAAGCACCACGGGCACTACCGCGCCTACAAAAAGGTTCTGGGCGGCGGTAACTATCTGAACGGGAGCGTCCCTGCCTACGTCCAATTGGCATATCCACAGCTTTTCGCTGTCGGTATGCTTTTCTATCTGTACCACCTTGCCGACAACAATGTTTTTCAGCGACTCCGAAAGATCTCTGTAAGTCTCTACCTTTGAACCGCTCATTGTCATGCCGTCCACAAATTCCTTTATCGGCATATCGGCTTTAACGTAATCGTTAAGCCATTTCATTGATAAATCCAACGGAATTTCCTCCTTATTATAGTCAAATTCAGAACTGCTTCAGAAATCTGAGGTCATTTTCATACAAAAGGCGCATATCGTCAATGGCGTATCTCATCATCGCCAGACGCTCAAGACCTACTCCAAACGCAAAGCCGCTGTATACGTCGGGGTCAATGCCGCAGTTCAGAAGCACCTGAGGGTGAACGACGCCGCAGCCCAGCAGCTCTATCCAGCCCTCGCCCTTACAAAGGGGACAGCCCTTTCCGCCGCACTTGAAGCATTGAAAATCCGCTTCGGCGGAGGGTTCGGTATATGGAAAATGGTGTGGGCGGAAGCGTATTTTCACATCGCTCCCGTACAGCCTTTTGGCAAATGTCTCTATCGTTCCCTTAAGGTCACCGAAGGTAATGCCCTTATCCACCACAAGACCCTCGCATTGATGGAAAATCGGACTGTGCGTGGCGTCCACAGAATCGTTTCTGTACACCTTTCCGGGGCTTATTACGGCTATCGGAGGGGATGCTTTCAGCATGGTTCTGATCTGCACCGAGCTTGTCTGGGTGCGGAGCAGGATATTGTCGGTTATATAAAAGGTATCCTGCATATCGCGGGCGGGGTGTCCCTCGTCGGTATTCAGCATATCGAAAACATACTTTGTTTCCTCAACCTCCGGCCCGTCAACTATGGAATAACCCATACCCTTGAAAATTTCCTTCAGCTCGTCGAGCACGATGTTAAGAGGATGCCGTCCTCCCTGTTCCATTCTTTTTCCGGGGAGAGTAACGTCGATAACCTCTTTTTTCAGCCTGCGCTCGGTATCTAAGCTTTTAAGCTGTTCTCTGCGGCGGGCTATGTCGGTTTCGATAACCTGTCTCACCTCGTTGGCAAGCTGTCCGATAACCGGTCTTTCCTCCGCCGAAAGCTTGCCCATTTGCTTCAGAATGGCGGTAAGCTCGCCTTTTTTGCCCAAAAGCCGTATTTTCAGATCGTCTACGGATTTTATATCGGAAGCGTTTTGTATTTCCGCGAGAGCCTGCTTCTGAATATTGTCAAGCTGCTCCTTCAATGGTATCATTCCTTTCTTTTTTGGGGTCAACAGCCCTGTTTCCATGCCTTTGTCCCTCGAATATGGGGAATATTTTCTTTTTGTATGGGCATATAAGGCTATTTTATCTTATACATTATAACACAATGATCGTCAAGTTGCAAGGGTTTAAGAAAATTTTTCCTTTTTAACATAAGGGCTTGTTTGAAAAATCGAAAACGCCGTCTTTTTGCCCAAAGCTCCTTGAAATACGTCGGTATTCCTGCGTCGTTTTAGACAATCTGACGAAAAAACTGACTGCGCGTCTGCACGACAATCTTTGTGCGGTATTGCCTTAAAAATCCGTCATTTCCTCAATTTTCAAACAAACTCCAATACGCGAAGCCGACACATTGACGCAAAAAACAAAATCTCAATAAATCGGATTTTATAAATCGGATTTTTCAAGTTTGTTTTCCGCGCCAATGCGCCGGCCTCGCTGATTTTTATAAGAGCTTGTATTCATAAGATTTGTGCGTGGATTTTCGAGCAGATTTTGACGAGGACAAGGCGGAAATCCGAAGGAATACTTGACGGATTTCAAGGCTTTCCAACGCGGTCATCGTAAATATTTGCCGAAAAAACGCGTGCTATATCCCATGAATACAAGCTCAAAGATTATCATTCCAATCCGAAGCTTACCGAAAGCGCATTGTCCACCTTATGCATGGCGTCGTTGTCCAATTCGCCCATCCTTTCTTTTAATCTTTTCTTGTCTAATGTACGAACCTGCTCCAACAATACGATAGAGTCTTTTGCAAGCCCATACCGTTCAGCGTCCAATGTGATATGTGTGGGAAGCTTGGATTTTTCCTTCTGGCTGGTAATCGCCGCCGCAATAACGGTGGGAGAATGTCTGTTTCCCATGTTGTTCTGCACGATAAGCACAGGCCTTACTCCGCCCTGTTCAGATCCTACCACCGGACTCAGATCGGCGTAATAGATCTCGCCTCTTTTTACGGTCATTTTAATATCCTTTCATAATTCTTTGCCTATTCTTGTACTTTTATTTTTAACCGTTTACGGAAAAATATTCAATCAAAAAAATTTTTTGTAATGTATTTTATTATCGCAGGCTCGTTTTGTCAACCGACAGATGCAAATTTTCGGTTGACAATTTCGTTGGTATTTAGTATAATTTACTTATGGATAAGCAAGTATAGTATTTTTTAGAAAGGATATCCGATTATGAAAAAAATAATCGCTTTTCTTCTGGCTTTTTCCCTTTTAGCGTCAAGCGGCTGCTCCAATAATACCGATGACGCGGTCAATGATACCTCCACGCAGGTTACCGAAGGTACCGCGGATAACACCGATAGCGGCTCCGATACCACCGACAATGCAGACGGCGGCGGAGACAATAAAGAAACCGCAAATACGCTTCCGCCCGAAACCTCTTCGGAATACACCACCGCCCCGGCGCCTTCCGCAGACGTTTCTTCCGAGGAACTGAGGGAATATATGGTAAACAACAGCTTAATGACCTTGGGCGACACGTCGAGAATGATAAACGTCATGAAAAAAGCCGAGGCGGGAGAAGAAATTACCGTGGGCTTTATCGGCGGCTCCATTACCGAAGGCATTTCCGCGGGAGACAGCCTTTGCTACGCAAAGCTTACTCATAATGCTTTATGCGAAATGTTTCCGGATACCGCCGTTAACTATGTAAACGCGGGTCTCAGCGGAACGCCCTCCGTTTTGGGGGTTGTGAGAGCGGAGAGGGATCTGTTCGGCGAAAAACAGCCCGATATCATCTTTATTGAGTTTGCGGTAAACGACGGCGGAGATCAGCAGTACAAGGATTGTTACGAAAGCCTTGTGAAAAAGTGCCTTGACAAGGAAAACGCTCCCGCAGTGGTTCTTTTGTTTACGGTGCTCAAAAATCGTTACAGCTGCCAGCCGCAGATGGCGGCGGTAGGGGAGCATTACGGGCTTCCCATGATCAGCGTGGGCAACGCGCTGAATCCCGTATTTGACGCGGGGCTTATGAAATGGGAGGCATATTCCGACGACGAATCTCACCCCAATATCTGGGGACACGAGCTGGTTAAGGATTTCCTTATGAATTATTTTGAGCAGGTAAAAGAGCAGGCGGACGCTCTCGACTCGGCTCCCTCCATCACGCCTCTTCCCGACACCGCAGTTTATACAACCAAGTACGCCGACATCGAGTTTTTGGAAAGAGACCGTATGACCGTCACCGACGTTCAGGGCTTCAACGAAGCCGACAAGATTATAGCCACCTTCAACAACGGCTGGATGTACCGTAAAAAGACCGGCGCCTCGATAACCTTTACCGAAGAATTCAAAACCCTCTTCCTTGTGTTCAACTGCAACAACAGCGACTCCTACGCGGATGCGGAGGTATATATTGACGGCGAGCTTGTAAACACCCTTCCTTCCAACAAACCCGGCGGATGGGGGAATCCCGAAGCCGACTGCGCCTATATCGGAGAAGAATGCGGCGAGCACACCGTGGAAATCAGAATAGCCCCCTCCGATAACGGCAAAACATACGGATTTTGCGGCATAGGAATAGGAAAATAAATTTTCATTTACAAGAAAACCGATCTGTTTCCCCTGATACCACATCATTTTAAGCTATGGATAAAATCCGTAGTTTAAAATGGATTAGGGCTTGTTTGAAAATAGAGGAAATGACGGATTTTTTACCCAAAACGGTTAGCTTCAAGGAAAAAACGCAGTCAAACCGTCGTTCGACGAGACTTTTTGACGCAGAAGATGACCGTTATGGGCGAAAAGACGGCGTTTTCGATTTTTCAAACAAGTCCTGTTATAAAACCGCGAGGAAAAAGCTATGAAAACCGCCTTTGAAAAAAAACGGCAACAAAAAATAAAAATCGGCAAAACCCGTTGGATAGTATCATTTTTACTGATAATCATTTCCCTTTTGCTGCTTGCCGCTTCACGTATAAGCGCCGAATTCGCCGATTGGTTCGGCTTTAATATCTACCCGTTTTTTTCGGGAATAGGAGCAAGAATCTGGGGCGTTTTTCCTTTCTCCGCCGGAGAGCTTTTTGTGGCGCTGATTATTTTGGGAACGGTTGCGGGAATTATCTGTCTCGTTCTGTATATAAAGCGTCGGAAGGGGAATCGGATCAAGGCGTTCTTTAACGGGTTTTCATGGGGGGCGGCGGGTGCTTCGGTCATATTTTTCTTAGTTACGGTTAACTGCCTTTTAGGCTACGGCCGCACTCCGTTTTCTGTTTACAGCGGGTTTACGCTGGAAGAGTATACCTCAGAGGAACTTAAAGAGCTGACTCTTTCTTTGGTGGAAAAAGCCAACGAAACCGTAAAGGAAGTGGAGCTTGACGAAAGCGGAAGACCGATAAAGCCGGAAAATTTCGCAAGTCTGGCCTGCGAATGTATGAAAAAGGCAGCGGAAAAGTACCCCGTTCTCAAAAACTATTATCCGCAGCCCAAGGCGGTTATTGCTTCCGAGGTTATGTCAAGCTTTAATCTTGCGGGGATATTTTTTCCGATTACGGTGGAAGCCAACTATAACCAAAGCATGCCCGTTTCCTCGCAAGGATTCACCGCCTGCCACGAGTTAAGCCATTTAAGCGGATATATGCGGGAGGATGAAGCGAACTACATAGCATTTATCGCCTGCCGCGAAAGCGAAAGCCCTTATTTCAGGTACAGCGGATATCTGGACGCGCTGACATACGCTTTGAACGCTTACAGAACGGCAGTTTCCGACGAAGAGTATTATTCGGTCACGAATACGCTCGATCCCGTTATATTGTCGGAGTATAATTTCAGAAACGAATACTGGGCTCCATACCGCAAAAAGATCACCTATAAGGTTTCATCAACAGTAAACGACGCGTATCTTAAAGCCAACAATCAGACCGACGGAGCCAAAAGCTACGGAAGGGTCGTGGATCTGATGTTAGCGGAGTGGAAATCGGAAAAATCACGGAAAGATATCGTCCCGTAAAAACATTGCTATCGATAAATTTGGAAAGGTCTGATAACCGTGCGTAAGGTGCTTATCGCGGGAAAAACAAAAAAAATATGTGAAAGCATTTCCGAATTGTTAACGGACGGCGGCAATCCCGACGGCTCAGATCCGGAAAGAGTTGGTTTACCCCAAAGCGGATATATCACAGTCTGCGTCACCGACGGAATACACGCCAGATGTGCCGACGCAAAAAGCTTTGACGTTATTATAATATCCACACCCCTGGAGGACGAATTCGGTCTTGACTTAGCGGCGGAGCTTCACGGAAAGAGCGATGCCGGGCTTATTGTAATCACGAAAGGGGAGCTGGCGGAGGAAATTCAAAACAAACTGAAATTCACCGGAGCTTTCGTTATCGGAAGACCCACAAGCCGCGCCTCGCTTTTGCAGGCGGTAAGATTTGCCGGCATAGCGGGCGAAAACGTTAAGCGGCTTACGGAAGAAAAAAACAAGTTAGAGCGTCAGATAGAGGATATGAAAGTGATAAACCGAGCAAAGGCCTGTCTTATGCAGTATCTTAATCTTACGGAGGAGCAGGCGCACAGGCATTTGCAGAAACAGGCCATGGAACTTGGAAAAACTCGGAGGAAAGCGGCTGAGGATATTCTTTTGACATATGATGCCAATCCGTAAAGTATAAGAACAGTTCTAAGAACCTGAAAAACCGTATTATTTCCCCTTCATTGTACCCGCTTTCTCAAGAAAAACAAAATTATTGCAAGCATGTAAAAATTCGGTGAAAACGAAGTGAAATCACTGCCGTTTTCACCTTTTTTATTTGCCCCAATAGTTTTTAGCACTTCAATTCTGTTGAAATGTTGAATAAAAAGGCGCTTTTTATGCGTTATGTGAAAATATGAACACAAACAGCTAAAAATTTCGCAAAAAATAACTAAAAAAAACAATTGAAAAAAATGGGAAAATGTGATATTATATAAAAGTAACTTAAATCACCGAATACCGATTTTCGATGATTCGGTATAAATTTTCTTCTCAAATGTCTTTTCTTTTACTTTAGCGATTTAAATTGTATGGAAAATTTAATCGGTTTATCCTAATAATTATTATCAAAACAAATAAGGAAAAGCTGCGGCAATTTAAGTTATAATAAATAAGAAGGAGATAACAGTAAATGGAAAAAAAGCCTCTGTTAAAGCGCATACTTGCCGTATCGCTGGCAGTCGCCGTAACCGTTAACGGCCTGACCTTCAGCGCCTTGGCGGACGACAGCGGCGCTATTGATTTCAGGGAAGTAAGCGCCAACAGTATTTCCGCCAAGCTCCCTTCGGAGAAAAAGCTTGATACGGAAAGCGGCACGCCGTCCTATCTGGACACCGACGTGGTTCGCGTTTCCATCGTTCTGAAGGACAAATCCACCATTGAAAATACGGTGGAAATGGGCTATGACATTGAGAACATAGCCGAAAACTCCGCCGCGATGAGCTACCGCAGCGTTCTTCAGGACAAACAGGCCAATGTTGTAAACGAAATCGAAAACGTAATCGATGAAAGTCTCGATGTTGTCTGGAATCTTACCCTTGCCGCGAATATTATTTCGGCAAACGTGGAGTATGGACAAATCGAGGAGATTGAAGCGCTGGAAGAGGTAGAAGAGGTTCTTATCGAAACTCAGTACTACCCCGACGTACTTAAAGAAACCCTTCCCCTTGACCCCGATATGGCCACCTCATCCGCTCAGATAGGTTCCCAGAACGTCTGGGACAGCGGTTATACCGGAGCGGGCTCAAGAATAGCGATCATCGATACCGGTACGGACGACGATCACCAGTCCTTCGGCGAGGAAGGCTATCTCCACGCATTGGAAGAGCTTGCCGAAGCCAAGGGCATGAGCTATGAGGAATACGCGGAGAGCTTGAACCTCCTTACATGGGAAGAAATCAGCTCCGTAAAGGACAAGCTTAACGCGGGCACTGCGTATAACGGTCAAAGCTCCGTTATGCCCATAACCGAACAGGCGTATCTCAACGCCAAGCTTCCCTTTGCGTACAACTACGTAGACAGCGACTATGACATAAACCATGACAATGACAAGCAGGGTGAGCATGGCTCCCACGTTGCCGGTATTTCCACCGCCAACCGCTACATCAAAGTCGGAGACGAATTCGTAAAGGCTCTCGAGTATTCTATGGCATTGACTCAGGGCGTTGCTCCAGACGCACAGCTTATCACCATGAAGGTGTTCGGCAAAGGCGGAGGAGCTTACGATTCCGACTACATGGTTGCCATCGAGGACGCCATCGTACTTAAGGCGGACGCCATCAACCTGTCATTGGGTTCCGGAAACCCCGGCGCATCAAAAAGCTCCACCAAGCAGTACAGGGAAATCTTTGACAACCTCACCAAGAGCGGCGTCGTAGTATCCATTTCTGCGGGCAACGCCGGATATTGGGCGGCAAACAGCGAAACGGGACTGCTTTACTCCGATGACGTAAGCATGCAGACCGACGGCAGCCCCGGATCCTTTACCAACGCCCTTACCGTAGCCTCCGTTGACAACGAAGGCACCACCGGCCGCTACATTCAGGTGGGCGATCAGAGAATATTCTACAGCGAAAGCCCCGAAACCTACGATTCCCTTGTCACTCTGGCAGGAAGTCCCGTTGAATATGTGTTCATAGACGGCTTCGGTACCGAGGAGGACTGGGAAGCGATAGGCGATTCCCTTGAAGGAAAGATTGCCGTATGTTCCCGTGGTGAAATAAGCTTTGTTGACAAGGGCAATAACGCCGTTAAATACGGTGCCGTTGCCACTATTGTATACAACAATGCACCCGGTACCATCAATATGTCCGCGGACGGCTATAATTTCACTAACCCCTATGTTTCCGTAACTCAGGAAGCGGGAGCCATCTTAAGAGCAAACGCAGTGGCAAACGGCACTCCAGTTGCCGCAGCCGCCGCAGTTAACGAAGCTCCCGAAGAAATGGCAGCTCCGGAGGAAAACGCCGAGGCTCCCGAAGAGCCCACTGAGACCACCGAAGAAAATGTCGAGACTTCCGAAGAAATCACTGAAGATTCCGAAGATACGGACAAGACTCCCGAAGAAACTTCGGAAAATTCCGAGGAAGAAACGGCAGCTCCGGAGGAAACTCCCGCCGCTCCTGCCGAAACAGCAGACGATAATCCCGCCGGCTATATCGCTTCAATGGAAATAAGCACGGACTTTACTACGGATATGCCCGAAAGTGTCAGCGCATTCCAGACCATGAGCGACTTCTCAAGCTGGGGTATGCCCGGTTCGCTGGAATTAAAGCCCGAAATTACGGCTCCCGGCGGAAATATTTATTCCGTCAACGGCCTTATTCCCGGCGGTACCTCTTATGAAAATATGTCCGGCACTTCAATGGCGGCTCCCCAGATCGCGGGTATGTCCGCGCTTGCAGCTCAGTATGTACGTGAAAATAAGCTTGCCGAAAAGACGGGACTTACTCCCCGCGTACTTATCCAGAGCCTGCTTATGTCCACCGCAACACCCCTTTACGGAGGAGACGAAAAGAAGGCATATACTTACTCCGTATTCCAACAGGGCGCCGGTCTTGCCAATATTAACGACGTTATCAACGCAGACAGCTACATTCTTATGGACGCCAACGCCACCGATTCCTATAAGGACGGCAAGATAAAGGTTGAGTTGGGCGACGACCCGGATATGAAGGGCGAATATTCCTTCGGCTTTACCGTAAATAACCTTACCGATACCGCCAAGGATTACGCGCTTTATACGAATATGTTCACACAGGCTCCAATATCCGACAACGATAACAACTTATATATGCATACCTCCACAATTCCCTTGAGCTACAGCGTACAGTACAGCGTAAACGGAACAGACGTGAATGAAGGCGACGTTATAACCGTTCCCGCCAATGGCTATGTAAAGGTTACGGCTTACATTGAGCTTGACCCCTCTTATACGGAAATGCTTATGTCAATATTTGACAAGGGCTTGTACGTTGAAGGCTATACCTATGTGGAAGGAGCTGTCGATGCCGAAGGAGCCGAAGGCACCGTTCATTCAATTCCCATCCTGGGATTCTACGGCAACTGGACCGATCCTTCAATGTTTGACGTAGGCTCCTACATTGAGTTTATTTCCGGCGAAGAATTCCGCACGCCTTATCTTGGCAGCATGACGGAAAACGTATTCGGCATTGAATACGCAAGCGATCCCGGAAGCACCTATATCTTGGGCGGCAACCCCGGCATAATGGACGAAACCTATATGGAAGAGCGCAATGCCATCAACGGCGGCGATACTGTAAGCACTATAATATTTACCGCCATACGCAACGCGGCCAGCTCCATGGTTTCCGTTATCAACGACAGCGACCCCGAAAAGAGTATTGCCATTGAAACCGGCTCCGTAGACGCCGCTTTCTATTATGATAACGGCGGCGAATGGCGCAATACCACCAATTCGCTCAACTTAGGCTTCTCTCCATCCGCCTCCGGCTATAAGGAAGGCGAAAAGTTCACGGTAAAGTTAACCCTTGCTCCCGAATATTATGTTCAGGAGGGCGAAGAAGAAACTACAACCGCATGGGCCAAGCTTGGCGAGGGCGCTTCCTTTGAGATTCCTCTCACCGTGGATAATACCAATCCCAAAATCACGAGAATATCTCTTGACGAAAACAACAACGTACTGAAAGTCACCGTACAGGACAACCAGTATGTTGCCGGCGTACGCTTGTACAATAAGACCGGCGATGCTCTTATTGCCGAAGTGGGCTCCGATCCCGACGCAAAAGCGGGAGAGACCGGCGAATTCCTTATCCCCGTTGACGGAATAAAGGGCACCGAGTTCCTGATCCGTGCCTACGACTACGCCAATAATATGAGCACCTACCGTTTCAATGAAGAGATAGGCGAAAACCTGCCCACTCCCGATATGCTGGCTCTTAACTACAACTCCAAGCAGGACACAACCGGCTGGATCAATATTGACACCTCAAATCAGGAGTCTCCCGTAAGCGTTTACGCCCAAGCTTCCAAAAACTTTGTTTCTGCCACAATAGCGGATCACTTTATCTTTGCGGCAGACGAAAACAACGATTTATTTGTAATGCCCGAGGACGACATTTACACCTATGTAAGGATCACCAATCTTGGAATCCGCATAGACGATATGGCATTTAATCCTCAGGATAAACAAATTTACGGCGTAACAAACTATAATTCTCTTGTAAGAATAGACAAGCTTACCGGTGAGATTACCGAAATAGCTTCCATTCCCGACACGGTTACATTGGCCTGTGACAAGGACGGCATTTTCTACTGCAACAACTACGGAACAGGTATTGTGTTCGCCTTTACCCTCGACGATCCCGAACCCGTAGCTCTCTTTGACATAAGCGAATTGGGCATCGGTGTTACCAACGGCGCTCAGGGCATGGAAATAGACCCCAATACAAATAATCTCTGCTGGACCAGCTTTACAACCGTAAAAACCCCGCAGGGAAATCAGAATACGGCTTATTACCTTGAATTTGCTATTGATCTCGATCTGGCGAATATGACGCTGGACTTTGACCTTGTTGACGCCACATTTATAGGCGCGCGTCTTTTCGGCCTTGTTATTACCGACAAGACTCCCGCGAAGAACTACGACTTTAACGGCGACGGCAAAGTTAACTCGGCGGACGGTCAGGCTCTCCTTGATTACCGTACCGGCGCAATCAGCGAAATTTTCAACGCCGAAAACATTGACATAGACGGCGACGGCGATTTCGATTCCCACGACGCATATGTATTTTTAAGCACGATTCTTTGGTCAAAGCCTACAAGAGACGTATACGGAATAAACATTTCCTCCGCCTCCGCAATCCTTGTTCCCAACGGCACATACCGTCTTGAAGCGGACGTTACTCCTTGGACGGCTACAAATCGCAAAATCGTATGGTCGTCTTCCGATACAAGCGTGGCAACGGTAGATTCAAACGGCATTGTTACCGCTCATAAGGCGGGCGAATGCGTGATCACCGCAAGCGCGGCGTCCGACAAAACCGTATACGCCGAATGCAATATTTTCGTAGAAAATATCGAATCCACACTTTTCGGCGCTTTGCAGGACGAAGAAGGCAACCCCACATTCTATGAATGGAACGTTGAGACCGATGACACATGGAAGGGAACGGTTGCTATAAACAGACTCGGCGGCGAAATAGTATCCGCGTCTGCCGACGCAAACGGCAATGTTTACATCTGCGATTCCAACAGCACCATGCACAAAATCGATCCCTCAACAGGCGAGGATATCGCAAGCTCCGGCATTGCTCTGCCTTTGACTGATATGGCTTACAGCTATGTTGAGTCCACACCTGACATGCCTCTGTTTGCAAGCATTTATGAGGGCTGGCTCCTTGCTCCCGACGATCCCATGAATATAAGCGGCAGCGGATTTAACCTGACCTCTTATGTGGCAAACTACGGAGCCTCCAAGTTTATCGCGCTCACAAGCGGCGGCGCTTCCGAGGTTGAGACCGAGGACGGTCTTGTTGCGGGCGAACAGTTTGTGGCGATAGACAACGCGGGCAATGTCTGGGATTTCCTTCTTACCGATACCACCATTTACTGGAATACTCACCGTTCCGTACTGCCGGTGGGCTTCTTAGGCGGAAATATTAAGGGCGAATACTGCTCGTTGGCTTACGGCACCGACGGTTATCTGTATCTCTCCGCATTTGACGGAAATACCGCCAATTATTACCGCATAGCGCTTAGTGAAGAGTCCGCCATGGCTTCCTACTTCGGAAACGTGGGCGACGGCGTATGGCCCTCCACTATAATTTCCGCAACCGGCAATGCTCCCGCAGCAGCGGCTTACGCCAACAGCGTAAAGGCAATGACGGAATCCGCTTCCGTAAGCGAGTTTGACGTATCCGAAGGTTCCAAACCCGCTGAAACTGCGGAAGAAATTGCCTTTGAAGAAGAGCTTTCCGAAGTAAACATACTGAATTCCGCTTCCGCAATCGTCGAAAAGCTTGAGAAAGTAACCGGCATTCCCGAAGCAGCGGCCTTCTCCCTTGACAGCGGCATAGCTCTCACAGCGGACGAGGAGGGCGAAACCATTGCTGACGAAACCGTTTCGGACGCTACGGTAACCAATAAGAACGTTGAGCTTCAGCTTAAGGCTCAGTCAAATAAAGAAGCGATAGAATCCACAAACGGACTGTTTGTTGTCAAGTACAACGCCGACGCGCTCAAGTTCGTTAACACCGAAGACCACAACGGCATTTACAGCTCACACAGCATTGATGAAGAGAATGGTCTCCTTATCGTGGCTTACGCAAGTCCCAGTTACATCATTTCCGAGAACGTACCCGCTCAGACTGTTAACTTCGAGGTTGTCAACGAAGCCCTCGCCTCGGAAAGCACCTTTGAAGTGACCGCGCTCGAAACAGACAGCAGCAACAAGCTTGCGGCTGTACCAAAGACTGATGAAAACGGAAATATAGTAAGAGACGAAAACGGAGCCATAGTATATGAGACTCCTGTCACCGTTGACGTTTCAAAGGTTACCGAGCAGCTTGAAAACATAGTCAAGGCTTTGGTTGAAGAATACCCCGAACTTGAAGAAGCTATAAGGAACGAGTATGCCCCCGAAAATGTTGCCATCAAGGCGGGTACTCCCGTTGATCCCGATCCTAAGCCCGATTATCCCTCCGGCGGCTCGTTTACCGATCCCACAGTGACTACGGAATCTGCGGAAACCACAGCGCCTTCTGAAACAACCGCTACCTCCTCCGGCAATGCGGAACCCGACGTAACCACCGGAGACAATGTCAGCGGTAGCACTGACAGCGGCGACTCTGTTGACAACGGCGGCATAAGCAACGGCGACCTTATCGATAACGCCGACAATACAGCCGACAACGGCAGCAGCGACAATACCGGCAACATTTCCGACAGTACCGATAATGCAGGCAGCACGGACAGCGCAGGCGAGGACAAGAACATCAATACGGGTGCGCTCCTCTTTATCGCTCCCGCGGCTGTTTCGGCCCTTGCGGTACTTGTTTCCAAAAAACGCAGAAGCTGATTGATTTATTAAAAAGCTATCTGTAAAAACAGAAACCATATAAAACAAACCCTCTGCGTTTTACTGCGCGGAGGGTTGTTTTTTCGACAATCGGGAAAAATTTTCAAAAAGAACATTTTTTTGTAAAAAATTACGGAAAATTTTGAAAAAAGACTGGAAATTTGTGTGTTATTCTGTTATAATAATAATGTTATGATTGGTAAGTCCCGCAGTAAGTTTTATAAATAAAGGACAAGCCGATTTTAAAAACTTTAACACTTTAGGAGGTTTACTCAAATGGCAAAAAAGTATTGTTATCTTTTCTCAGAGGGCAATGCTGACATGAGAGAGCTTCTGGGCGGTAAGGGCGCGAACCTTGCGGAAATGACCAATATCGGTCTCCCCGTACCCCAGGGCTTCACCATCACAACAGAGGCTTGTACACAGTATTACGAAGACGGGCGTGAAATTAACGCCGGCATTCAGGCGGAGATCAACGAGTATATTGAAAAAATGGAAAAAATTGTCGGCAAAAAGTTCGGCGACAAGGAAAATCCCCTTCTCGTTTCCGTTCGTTCCGGCGCGAGAGCGTCAATGCCCGGTATGATGGATACTATTCTTAACTTAGGTCTTAACGAGGACGTTGTTGCCGTTATGGCCGAAAAGTCCAACAACCCCCGCTGGGCATGGGACTGCTACAGAAGATTTATCCAGATGTATTCCGACGTTGTTATGGAAGTCGGAAAGAAATATTTTGAGCAGCTTATCGACAAGATGAAGGAAGAAAAGGGAGTTAAGCAGGACGTTGAGCTGTCCGCAGATGATCTTAAGGAGCTTGCTACTCAGTTCAAGGCAGAGTATAAGGCAAAGATCGGTCAGGATTTCCCTGCCGACCCCAAGGAACAGCTTATGGGCGCCGTAAAGGCCGTATTCCGTTCTTGGGACAATCCCAGAGCCAACGTATACCGCCGCGATAACGATATCCCTTATTCATGGGGCACTGCCGTAAACGTTCAGTCCATGGCCTTCGGCAATATGGGCGATGACTGCGGCACCGGCGTTGCCTTCACCCGCGACCCCGCCACCGGCGCTAAGGGGCTCTTCGGCGAATTCCTTACCAACGCTCAGGGCGAGGACGTTGTTGCGGGCGTTCGCACACCCATGCACATCAACGAAATGGAGCAGAAGTTCCCCGAAGCCTTCAAGCAGTTTGTTGATGTTTGCTCCACCCTTGAAAATCATTACAGAGACATGCAGGATATGGAGTTCACCGTTGAACACGGCAAGCTTTATATGCTCCAGACCCGTAACGGCAAGAGAACCGCTCAGGCGGCGCTGAAGATTGCCTGCGATCTTGTTGACGAGGGCATGAGAACCGAACAGGAAGCCGTTCTTATGATAGATCCCCGCAACCTTGACACGCTCCTTCACCCTCAGTTCGACGCAAAGGCGCTTAAGGCTGCCACTCCCATCGGAAAGGGCTTGGGCGCTTCCCCCGGAGCTGCCTGCGGCAAGGTCGTATTCACCGCCGAGGACGCGGAGAGCTGGAAGGCAAGAGGCGAAAAGGTTGTATTGGTACGTCTTGAAACTTCTCCCGAAGACATTACCGGTATGAAGGCAGCTCAAGGCATCCTGACCGTAAGAGGCGGTATGACCTCCCACGCTGCGGTTGTAGCAAGAGGCATGGGTACCTGCTGCGTATCCGGTTGCTCCGAAATCGCAATGGACGAGGAGAACAAAAAGTTCACTCTCGCAGAAAAGGAATTCCACGAGGGCGACTGGATCTCCATTGACGGTTCCACCGGTAACATTTACGACGGCGTTATCGACACCGTTGACGCAACTATCGCCGGCGAATTCGGCAGAATCATGAGCTGGGCCGACAAGTACAGAAAGCTTAAGGTAAGAACCAACGCGGATACTCCCGCCGATGCAAAAAAGGCAAGAGAGCTGGGCGCCGAAGGCATTGGTCTTTGCCGTACCGAGCACATGTTCTTTGAAGCTGACAGAATCGCGGCATTCCGTGAAATGATCTGCTCCGATACCGTTGAGGAAAGAGAAGCCGCTCTCGAAAAAATCCTTCCTTATCAGCAGAGCGACTTCGAGAAGCTTTACGAGGCTCTTGAAGGCAACCCCGTTACCATTCGTTTCCTTGATCCTCCTCTCCACGAGTTTGTTCCCACTGAGGAAGCTGACATTAAGAAACTGGCTGACTCTCAGGGCAAGTCCGTTGAGACAATTAAGAATATAATAACCTCTCTCCACGAGTTCAACCCCATGATGGGTCACAGAGGCTGCCGTCTTGCGGTAACATACCCCGAAATCGCAAAGATGCAGACCAGAGCGGTTATTCGCGCCGCCCTCAACGTAAAGAAGGCTCACCCCGACTGGACAATAGTTCCCGAAATAATGATTCCTCTGGTAGGCGAAATCAAGGAATTAAAGTACGTTAAGGACGTAGTCGTAGCGGTTGCCGATGAAGAGATCAAGAACGCGGGCAGCGACCTCAAGTACGAGGTAGGCACCATGATTGAGATTCCCAGAGCGGCGCTCACTGCCGACGAGATCGCCAAGGAAGCCGAGTTCTTCTGCTTCGGAACCAACGACCTGACCCAGATGACCTATGGCTTCTCCCGTGACGACGCGGGCAAGTTCCTGAACGCTTACTACGATGCAAAGATTTTTGAAAATGATCCCTTTGCGAAGCTTGATCAGACCGGCGTAGGCAAGCTTATGGAAATGGCCATCAAACTGGGCAAGGCTACCCGCCCCGAAATGCACGTAGGCATCTGCGGCGAACACGGCGGCGATCCCACTTCCGTAGAGTTCTGCCATCAGTTGGGTCTCACTTATGTTTCCTGCTCGCCCTTCCGTGTGCCTATTGCGAGATTGGCAGCAGCTCAGGCGGCTATCAAAAGTAAGTAGGAATTCTCTTTCCTTTGAATTACCGCTATCTTTCGAGCAGGCGGCAGCTTACCGAAAGGCTAACGGACAGTATGTAAGGAAAAATCAATGGAGAGAAACTACCGTAACGGTATATATCGACCTTGATTAAGAACTGAATTAGGATAAGCGTATCATTAGAAATAGTGGTACGCTTATTTTTTTGACCTAATTTACACCTTTG
>Ga0137308_101402_pt1 | contig 24002 bp, 15 predicted proteins | sample Inofrocosms_June_FD_97181 | JGI IMG/M metagenome (GOLD analysis project Ga0137308, IMG submission 97181) | Mouse cecal microbial communities from Vienna, Austria - N-Acetylneuraminic and N-Acetylglucosamine D2O microcosms_June | ecosystem: Host-associated > Mammals > Digestive system > Large... | reverse complement strand
GGCAGCTACCAGGCGGAAAGCGTGAGGATCGCTGTGGTCGATGAAGACAGGGGAAGCCTTGCGGAGGGACTGAAAACGTATCTGGGGCAGTTCCATGAGGTGACGGCGGCGGAGCATGACAAGGCCAGGCTGCAGGAGGATCTGTTTTACCGGAACGTGGAATACATCATTTGGATCCCGGAGGATTTTTTTGAAACCTGCATTGTGGAAGGGAAGGCGCTTACCGTTACCAAGGTTCCGGAATCCTATACGGCGTTTTATGTAGACCAGCAGATCAACAGCTTTCTCAATGATGCCAGGGCCTTCCATGCAGCCGGCTTTACCCGGGAAGAGACGGCGGAAGCGCTGGGGAAGCTGGAGCCTGCGCAGGTGGAGCTGCTGGATACGGGCAGGGCATCGGGGGAAATGTCAGCCTATGGATTTTACTTCCGGTATGTCCCCTACCTGTTCCTGTCCGTACTCTGCTATGTGATGGGCAACGTGATCTCTGCGTTCCGCAAGGGCGACCTGCCGAAGCGGATGCGGGCCTGCGCCGTATCCGGGCGGAGACAGAGTGTGGAAGGGCTTCTGGCCGCTGCCACACTGGGACTGTGCCTGTGGGCGCTGAGTATTGCGGGAGCTTTTTTCTGGTACAGGGACAGCCTGACGGAGCGCGGCGGGGTGGTGTATTTCCTCTTAAATACACTGCTCATGATGCTGGTGGCCCTGACCATCTCCTATCTGGTGGGGCTGTTTGTACATGGGAAAAATGCGGTCAATACGCTGAACGGCATCGTCAATGTCCTGTCTCTGGGACTGTGCTTCCTGTGCGGGGTATTTGTGCCGCTGGAGATCATGAGTAAACGTGTCAAGGCGGTATCACAGTTTCTGCCGGTGTACTGGTACGAGGTGGTGAATGAGTACCTCGTGGAATTTGGAAATGTGACGGGAGAGGCGAAGCAGGCTGTGCTCCAGGGGCTGGGGATGCAACTGATATTCGTTGCGGCGCTGGTGTGCGTCACCCTGACGGTATCAAAATGGAAGAGAGTATGAAAAAGGGGCTGTCCGAAAGGGCGGCTCTTTTTGCCGGTGCCTGCAATGATTTTCCGGGGTGGGAATACTTTTTTCTTGATTTTTATATGGATGTTTAGTAGAATGTATAACAGCAATGCAAGGAGGGATGGAAATGTCGGAGATGACAAGGGTTGCCCTGGATGCCATGGGCGGTGACAATGCACCCGGCGAGATGGTGAAGGGCGCGGTTGAGGCTGTGAAGAAGCGGAAGGATATCAAGGTCCTGCTGACCGGCCGGGAAGAGGTCTTGAAGCAGGAATTATCCGCATACACATACCCGCAGGAGCAGATCGAGATCGTCCATGCAGAAGAAGTGATCGAGACGGCAGAACCGCCGGTAGCGGCAATCCGCACGAAGAAGGATTCCTCCCTCGTGACGGCATTGAAACTGGTCAAGCGCGGGGAGGCGGACGCATTTGTATCTGCGGGCAATTCCGGCGCGGTGCTGGCAGGAGGCCAGATCCTGGTGGGAAAGATCAAGGGAGTGGAACGCGCGCCGCTTGCGCCGCTCATTCCTACGGCGAAGGGAGTGGCGCTGCTGATTGACTGCGGGGCCAACGTGGACGCAAGGCCCTCCCATCTGGTACAGTTTGCGCAGATGGGGTCCATTTACATGGAGCATATTGTGGGCAAGAAGAATCCCAGGGTAGGGATCGTGAATATCGGCGCGGAGGAGGAAAAAGGCAACGCGCTGGTCAAAGAGACCTTCCCGCTCCTGAAAGCATGCAAAGACATCAACTTCGCGGGAAGCGTGGAGGCGAGAGAGATTCCTGCGGGCGAGGTGGATGTTGTGGTATGCGAGGCATTTGTAGGGAATGTGATCTTAAAGCTCTACGAAGGCGTGGGCGGCACGCTGATCCATAAGATCAAAGCCAGCATGATGACATCCCTGCGTTCCAAGATCGGCGCACTCCTGGTGAAGCCGGCATTGAAGGCCACCCTGAAGGATTTTGACGCCAGCCAGTACGGCGGGGCGCCTCTTCTGGGACTGAAAGGCCTGGTAGTAAAGACTCATGGAAATTCCACTTCCAAAGAGGTATGTACATCTATTACTCAATGCGTGTCCTTTAAGGAACAGCAGATTAACGAGAAGATTCAGGAGGCTATCGGCAGGCCGGAGGATGCGAAGTCAGTGTCCGGGTAAGGCGGCCCACGGAAACAAAAAAGAGTGGAATTGTAAGGAAGCATTACAAAGAATCCAAAGCGGAACAAGATCAGAAAGGAAAAGGATGATTATGGAATTTGAAAAATTGCAGGAAATTATTGCAGATGTTATGAATGTTACGAAGGATGATGTTCAGCCGGAGACAAAGTTTGTGGAGGATCTGTCGGCGGATTCGCTGGATATCCTTCAGATCATCACAGAGCTTGAGGAAGCATTTGACATTGAGATCGACAATGAAGATGCAGACAAGATCGTAACAGTGCAGGATGCGGTTGATCAGATCAAGAAGGTTGTAGAGTAGTCATCGAAGCAAGAGAAAGCCCTATGTGGGCTTTTTCGCTGTTTAGAGAAATGCAGCGAAGCTTTAGGAAGATTTCTCAGGAATATTTTTCATAGAAAGGAACCGTTGGAAAGAAAAGGATGAAGGACAGACTGAAAGAACTGGAAAAACAGATCGGTTATCAATTCCGGGATCATTCGCTGCTGCGCAGGGCCATGATGCACAGCTCCTATACCAATGAAAAGCATCTGCCCAAGTTCCAGTGCAACGAACGGCTGGAATTTCTCGGGGATGCGGTGCTGGAGCTGGTATCCAGTGAGTTTTTATTTCTGGAAAACCCGAAGATATCCGAGGGGGAGCTGACCAAGACCCGGGCAGGCATGGTGTGTGAGCCGTCGCTGGCATTCTGCGCCCGTGATCTTGATCTGGGAAACTATCTGCTCCTGGGCAGGGGCGAGGAGGCGACCGGCGGAAGGGAACGGGATTCCATCACATCGGATGCCATGGAAGCGCTGATCGGAGCCATCTATCTGGACGGTGGTTTTACTAATGCAAAAGAGTTTATTCACAGGTTCATCCTGTCGGATTTAGAACACAAGAAGCTCTTTTTCGATAGCAAGACCATTTTGCAGGAGATCGTGCAGGCGGATATGGGAGAGAGCATTTCCTACCGCCTGGTGGGAGAGGAAGGCCCTGATCACAACAAATCCTTCCATGTGGAGGTATGTATCGGAGAGAGCTGCTGCGGCGCGGGAAAAGGGCGTACGAAAAAGGCCGCGGAGCAGGAGGCGGCTTATCAGGCAATTCTGAAGCTGAAGGCGGGTTCGCAAATTGGTTACAATTACTAGAGGTGTAAGATGTATTTAAAAAGCATTGAGGTACAGGGATTCAAATCGTTTGCGAATCGAATCCGGTTTGACTTCCATGAAGGGATTACGGGAATCGTGGGTCCCAACGGAAGCGGAAAGAGCAACGTGGCGGACGCCGTTAGGTGGGTCTTGGGAGAGCAGCGGGTAAAGCAGCTTCGGGGCGGCACCATGCAGGACGTGATCTTTTCGGGAACGGAAAACAGAAAGGCGCTCAGCTATGCGTCGGTGGCCATCACGCTGAACAATTCGGACCACCGGCTTCCGGTGGACTATGAGGAAGTTACCGTGACGAGGAAATTATACCGTTCCGGTGAAAGTGAGTATCTGCTCAACGGCGCGGCATGCCGTCTAAAAGACATCAACGAGATGTTCTATGATACCGGGATCGGCAAGGAAGGCTACTCCATCATCGGGCAGGGGCAGATCGACCGGATCCTGAGCGGCAAGCCAGAGGAACGGCGGGAATTATTTGACGAGGCGGCGGGGATTGTGAAGTTCAAGCGGCGGAAGAACCTGTCGCTGAAAAAACTGGAGGAGGAACGGCAGAACCTGCTCCGTGTCAATGATATCCTGTCGGAGCTGGAGAAGCAGATCGGGCCTCTTTCCAGGCAGTCCGAGGTGGCCAGGGAATATCTGAAAAAAAAGGAAGAATTAAAGACTTTTGATATCAACATGTTTCTGTTGGAGACGGAGCGGATCAAGGAACAGATCCAGGAGATCGAAGGGCAGCTTGGCAATGCGGAGGAAGAGCTGAGCGAGGCGAAGACCCGCTATGAAGAGATGAAGGCGGAGTATGACGCCATCGAGGAAGAGGTGGACGCCATTGATTTTTCCATCGAGAAGGCCAAGAGCCAGCTCAACGAAACGACGCTGTTAAAGCAGCAGTTAGAAGGCCGGATCAATGTCCTTAAGGAACAGATCAACACGGTACGGATGAACGATGAGCATTATGACAATCGGCTGCACACCATTCGGATCGAGATCGAGGCCAGACAGGGGCAGTTAAAAGAGCTTTCCAGAGAACAGGAGGATGTCCGCGGCAAGCTGCTGGAGGTCACAAAAAAAGACCAAGAGGCCAAGGAAGCACTGATCGCGGTCCAGAGCCGGATTGCGGGCCAGACGGCGGAGGTGGAGACCAGTAAGCAGGAGATCATGGAGCTTTTGGAAAACCGGGCCTCTACCCGTGCGAAGATCCAGCACTACGACACCACCCAGGAGCAGATCGCGGCCCGGAAGGCGGAGCTGGACAGGCTCTTGAAGGAGACGCGGGGAGAGGGAGAGCAGCAGAATGAGATTCTAGAAGCCTATGAAGCAGAGCTCTCTGGTGTCAGAAAAGAAATTTCAGACTTTTCCGGACAGATCCAGAAGACAGAGCAGAAGATCGAACAGTACCAGAGGGAGCTGAATGAGAAGCAGGAAAAGCTCCGCCTGGGGCAGACCGCATACCACCGGGAATCCTCCCGTCTGGAATCGCTGAAAAATATCACCGAACGGTACGACGGCTATGGAAACAGCATCCGCAAGGTCATGGCAAACCGGGATCGGGAGCCGGGGCTCCTTGGAGTCGTGGCGGATATCATCAAGGTGGAAAAGGAATATGAGATTGCCATCGAGACCGCGCTGGGCGGCAGTATCCAGAACGTGGTGACGGATACTGAGGAAACGGCGAAGCGGATGATCCAGTTTTTGAAAAAAAATAAATTCGGGCGGGCAACCTTTCTTCCCCTGACCAGCATGCATGGAAATTCCGGCATCCGGGATGAGAAGGCGCTGCAGGAGAAGGGGGTCATCGGCCTGGCCAATATGCTGGTCCATGTGGAGAAGCGTTTTCAGGGGCTCTCTGACCAGCTGCTGGGAAGGACTATTGTGGTGGACCATATTGATACCGGGATCGCCATTGCCAGAAAGTACCGGCAGTCCCTTCGCCTGGTCACTCTGGAAGGCGATCTGATCAACCCCGGAGGAGCAATGACCGGAGGGGCGTTCAAAAATTCCAGCAATCTGTTAAGCCGGAGGCGGGAGATCCAGGAGTTTGAGGAGACCGTTGCCATGCTCAAAAGGGATATGGACCAGATGGAGCAGGAGGTCAACGACATCAAACAGAAGCGGGGCGCCTGCTACAATGAGATCGACCAGATCCAGCACCAGCTCAGCAAGGCGTCGATCGCGGAAAATACGGTTAAGATGAATATGGAGCAGGTTCAGGGCAAGCAGAAGGAGCTGGCAGAGCGCTGCCAGACATACCGGGCGGAGCAGGAAACTCTGGAGGAACGACTGCAGGAGATTCTGGACAATGAAGAATCCATTCAGCTGGAGCTAGAGACCTCCAAGAATCTGGAGCAGGAGCTCAATGAGCGAATCGAACGGCTTCAGAAGGGGCTGGAGGAGGATAAGGAACAGGAAAGCGTGCAGCTAAAGCATTCCGAGGAGGTCCATCTGTCCTTCGCAAGCCTGGAGCAGCAGAATGTATTTATTTTGGAGAACATCAGCCGAATTGAGGAAGAGACGGCGAAGTTTGAGGAAGAATTAAAAGAGGTAGACATTAGTAAGGGAAATGCGTCCGGAGAGATCCAGGAGAAAGAGGAGAAGATCCGGGAGCTGACCGAGACCATCGAAAATTCCGGGGAGCTCTTTACCGAGATCCAGGCGGAGATCAAGAGCCAGGTGGCAAAGCGGGACGAGCTGAACCAGAAGCATAAGACTTTTTTGGGAAAACGCGAAGAGCTCTCCAGGCATATGTCCGAGCTGGATAAGGAATGCTTTCGTCTCAACAGCCGGAAGGAATCCTATGAGGAGGCTGCGGAGAAGCATATCAACTACATGTGGGAGGAATACGAGCTGACGCTGCGCCGTGCCAGAGAGCTGCGCAATCCGAACCTGACGGAGCTGGGGTATATGAAGCGGCAGATCCAGAACTTGAAGGCGGAGATCAAGAAGCTGGGCAATGTGAATGTAAATGCCATTGAGGAATTTAAAGAGGTTTCGGAGCGCTATGAATTTCTCAAAGGACAGCATGACGACCTGGCAGAGGCGGAAGAAACGCTGGTCAAGATCATTGAAGAGCTGGACATTGCCATGCGCAAGCAGTTCCAGGAGCAGTTCGCGCTGATCTCTACGGAATTTGATCATGTATTTAAGCAGCTTTTCGGCGGCGGAAAGGGCACCCTGGAGCTGATGGAGGATGAGGATATCCTGGAGGCAGGGATCCGGATCATCGCACAGCCGCCGGGAAAGAAGCTGCAGAACATGATGCAGCTCTCCGGAGGGGAAAAGGCGCTGACCGCCATTTCCCTGCTGTTTGCGATCCAGAACTTAAAGCCGTCGCCGTTCTGTCTGCTGGACGAGATCGAGGCGGCGCTGGATGACAGCAACGTGGTGCGGTTTGCGCAGTATCTGCACAAGCTGACGGAGAATACGCAGTTTATCGTGATCACTCATCGAAGGGGGACCATGACGGCGGCGGACCGTCTGTATGGGATCACCATGCAGGAAAAGGGCGTGTCTACGCTGGTGTCTGTGGACCTTCTGGAGGATGAGCTGGATAAATAGGGAAGGAGGCATGTAAAATGGGAGAAGAGAAACAGGGATTTTTTAAGCGTCTTGTGTCAGGGCTTACGAAGACCAGAGACAATATCGTGTCCGGGATGGACAGCATTTTCCATGGTTTTTCGAAGATTGACGATGATTTTTATGAGGAGCTGGAAGAAACTCTGATCATGGGCGACCTGGGGGTGAGAACCACGGAAGAGATCATCGAAGATTTGAAGGCAAAGGTGAAAGAGCGGCACATCAAAGAACCTGTGGAATGCAGGCAGCTTCTGATCGACAGCATCAAGGAGCAGATGGATGTGGGCGAGACGGCCTACGAATTTGAGGACAGGCAGTCTGTGGTGTTCGTGATCGGCGTCAACGGCGTGGGTAAGACCACCACCATCGGGAAGCTGGCGGGAAAGTTCCGCGCGGAGCGTAAAAAGGTGATTTTGGCGGCGGCGGATACCTTCCGCGCGGCAGCAGGCGAGCAGTTAAAGGAATGGGCGAACCGTGCCCAGGTGGATATGATCGGCGGCCAGGAAGGGGCGGACCCGGCTTCGGTGGTATTTGACGCGGTGGCTGCCGCGAAGGCCAGAAAGGCGGATATCCTGCTGTGCGATACGGCGGGGCGGCTGCACAATAAAAAGAACCTGATGGAAGAGCTGAAAAAGATCTACCGGGTCATTGAGCGGGAATATCCGGAAGCCTATCATGAGACACTGGTGGTACTGGACGCGACCACAGGACAGAACGCGCTTGCCCAGGCGAAGGAATTTAACGAGGTGGCGGACATTACCGGAGTGATTCTGACCAAGATGGACGGAACGGCAAAGGGCGGGATCGCCGTGGCGATCCAGGCGGAGCTGGGAATCCCGGTGAAATATATCGGAGTCGGGGAGTCCATTGATGACCTGCAGAAATTTGACGCGGATGAATTTGTGAATGCGTTGTTCTACAGAGATGAGGAAAAAGAGAAGGGAGAGAGCCAGAATGATGACATTGGAGAAATTTGAAGATGCCACGGAAGTGGTGAAGCGGGTGACCAGTTCCACCAAGCTGGTATACAGTGATTATCTGAGCGAGCAGACGGGCGGAAGGGTGTATCTAAAGCCGGAAAATATGCAGCATACGGGGGCCTACAAACTGCGGGGGGCCTACTACAAGATCAGCACCCTTTCCGAGGAGGAGCGGAGTCGGGGACTGATCACGGCCTCCGCTGGAAACCATGCCCAGGGCGTGGCCTATGCGGCCAACGCGTTTGGATGTAAGGCGACCATTGTCATGCCTACGGTGACGCCGTTGATCAAGGTCAACCGGACCAAGAGCTACGGAGCGGAAGTCATTCTTTACGGAGATGTGTACGACGATGCTTGTGAGTATGCCACAAAACTGGCTGAGGAAAAGGGGTATACCTTCGTCCATCCCTTCGACGATCTGGACGTGGCGACCGGACAGGGGACCATTGCCATGGAGATCGTACAGGAGCTGCCCACGGTAGACTATATCCTGGTCCCGGTGGGAGGCGGCGGTCTGATCAGCGGGGTGGCTACACTGGCCAAGATGCTGAATCCAAAGATCAAGGTGGTGGGAGTGGAGCCCATCGAAGCGGCCAGCATGAGCGCCGCGCTGGAAGCCGGGGAAGTGGTGGAGCTGGAAACAGCCAACACGATCGCAGACGGCACAGCCGTAAAGGCAGTGGGAAAGAATGTATTTCCTTATGTGAAAGAAAATGTGGATGACATGCTCCTGGTGGAGGATGACGAACTGATCGGGGCATTTCTGGACATGGTGGAGAACCACAAGATGATCGTGGAAAATTCAGGGCTCCTGTCGGTTGCCGCTTTGAAGCAGCTGGACTGCAGAGGGAAAAAAGTGGTCTGTGTCTTAAGCGGAGGCAATATGGATGTGATCACCATGTCCTCCATCGTACAGCATGGACTGATCCAGAGAGACCGGATCTTTTCCGTATCCGTCCTGCTTCCGGATAAGCCGGGCGAGCTGGTGCGGGTGGCCGCCACCATTGCGGAGGAGCAGGGCAATGTCATCAAGCTGGAGCACAACCAATTTGTCAGCACCAACCGGAATGCGGCGGTGGAGCTGCGCATCACCATGGAGGCGTTTGGGACGGAGCATAAGCACCGGATCCTGGAGGCGCTGGAGAGGAAAGGATTCCGTCCGAAGCATATCAGCGCGAAATTGTATTAAAAAGGTAAAAAAGAGCGATCGAGGAATTTCTCCGCGTGAATTGAATTAAAATGGGACAAAAGCGCGGAGGGAGCAGTTACACAAATAAAGGATAAAAACTATACGCATGTTATATGAAAAATATTGTAAAAAAGGCTGAGGCGTAAAAAAATGCTTCGGCCTTGTACCCCAAAATAAACAAAAAACCATGATTCTTTCTATAGACTTTTACTAATTTTGGGGATATAATAAACTCACATGTGAAAATTAAAACTTTTACAATGTACTAATTAAGGAGGAGCAAACAATGGCAAGAAAAATGAAGACCATGGATGGTAATCAGGCCGCAGCTCATGTTTCCTACGCGTATACTGAGGTTGCAGCGATCTACCCCATCACCCCATCATCTGTTATGCCCGAGCATGTTGACGAGTGGGCAACCGAGGGAAGAGAGAATATCTTCGGACAGACCGTACAGGTGACAGAGATGCAGTCCGAGGCAGGTGCAGCCGGGGCTGTACACGGTTCCTTATCCGCAGGAGCTTTGACTACAACATTTACAGCATCACAGGGATTACTTCTGATGATTCCTAACTTATATAAAGTAGCAGGCGAGCAGCTGCCAGGCGTGTTCAACGTATCCGCCCGCGCGATCGCGAGCCACGCGCTCTCCATCTTCGGAGACCATTCCGACGTATATGCATGCCGCCAGACTGGCGCGGCTATGCTCTGTGAATCCAGCGTACAGGAAGTAATGGACTTGACAGCGGTTGCTCATTGCGCGGCTCTTGAAGGCAAGATTCCGTTTATCAACTTCTTCGACGGATTCAGAACTTCCCACGAGATCCAGAAAATCGAAACCTGGGATTACGAAGACTTGAAAGACCTGGTCAATATGGACGCGATCGACGAGTTCCGTGCTCATGCGCTGAATCCGAATCACCCATGCCAGAGAGGTTCCGCTCAGAACCCGGATATCTTCTTCCAGGCAAGAGAAGCATGCAATCCATACTATGATGCCCTTCCGGGAATCGTTCAGGATTATATGAACAAGGTGAACGCGAAGATCGGTACAGATTATAAGCTGTTCAACTACTATGGCGCGCCGGACGCGGAGCGCGTGATCGTTGCAATGGGTTCCGTATGTGATACCATCGAGGAGACCATTGACTATCTGCTTGCGGCAGGCGAGAAGGTGGGTGTTGTAAAGGTACGTCTTTACAGACCGTTCTCCGCGCAGGCACTGATCGACGCGATTCCGGATTCCGTGAAGACCATCTCCGTCCTTGACAGGACAAAAGAGCCCGGCGCTCTGGGCGAGCCTCTGTACCTGGATGTTGTTGCGGCATTGAAGGGCACGAAGTTCGACGCGGTTCCGGTACTTTCCGGACGTTACGGACTGGGTTCAAAGGATACCACACCGGCACAGATCGTAGCCGTACTGAAGAATACAGAGAAGAAGCTGTTCACCATCGGTATCGAAGACGATGTGACCAACCTGTCTTTGGATGCAGGCGCTCCTTTGGTTACTACACCGGAAGGAACCATCAACTGCAAGTTCTGGGGACTGGGCGCAGACGGTACGGTTGGAGCGAACAAGAACTCCATCAAGATCATCGGCGACAACACGGATATGTATGCACAGGCGTACTTTGATTATGATTCCAAGAAGTCAGGCGGCGTGACCATGTCCCACCTGCGTTTTGGTAAATCCCCGATCAAGTCCACCTACCTGATCCGCCAGGCGAACTTTGTTGCATGCCACAATCCGTCTTATATTGACAAGTACAACATGGTACAGGAGCTGGTAGACGGCGGTACCTTCCTTCTGAACTGCCCATGGGACGCAGAAGGACTGGACAAGCATCTTCCGGGACAGGTAAAGGCGTTTATCGCAAACCACGGCATCAAGTTCTACATCATCGACGGTATCAAGATCGGTAAGGAGATCGGACTTGGCGGACGTATCAATACCGTGCTGCAGTCTGCGTTCTTCAAGCTGGCAGCCATCATTCCGGAAGAGGAAGCCATCGACCTGATGAAGAAGGCTGCAAAGGCGACCTACGGAAGAAAGGGCGACAAGATCGTTCAGATGAACTATGACGCCATTGACGCAGGCGCGAAGCAGGTTGTAGAAGTAGCAGTTCCGGACAGCTGGAAGGGCGCTGCTGACGAAGGTCTGACCGTTCCGCATGTAAGTGAAGACGGAAGAAAAGACGTGGTTGATTTTGTAAAGAATATCCAGGCGAAGGTGAATGCACAGGAAGGAAATTCCCTCCCGGTATCCGCGTTCAAGGACTATGTAGACGGCTCTACCCCGTCCGGCTCCTCCGCATACGAGAAGCGCGGTATCGCGGTAGATATCCCGATCTGGAAGCCGGAGAACTGTATCCAGTGTAACCGCTGTGCGTACGTATGTCCGCACGCTGTTATCCGTCCGGTAGCTCTTACAGAAGAAGAGGCAGCAAAGGTTCCGGAAGGACAGGCGACTCTGCCGATGACCGGTATGCCGGAGATGAAGTTTGCCATCACCGTGTCCGGCCTTGACTGTACGGGATGCGGTTCCTGTGCGAATGTATGTCCGGGCAAAAAGGGCGAGAAGGCTCTGGTTATGGAAAACATGGAAGCAAATGTGGAGACCGTACAGAAGGGCTTCGATTTTGGCGTGGAGATTCCTGTAAAACCGGAAGTAGTCGCGAAGTTCAAACCGGCTACTGTAAAGGGAAGCCAGTTCAAACAGCCATTGCTTGAATTCTCAGGCGCATGCGCGGGCTGCGGCGAGACACCTTACGCAAAACTGATCACCCAGCTGTTCGGTGACAGGATGTATATTGCAAACGCAACAGGATGTTCCTCCATCTGGGGCAACTCTTCACCGTCTACACCATATACCGTAGATGCCAACGGAAGAGGACCTGCATGGTCTAACTCCCTGTTCGAGGATAACGCAGAGTTCGGCTATGGTATGCTGCTTGCTCAGAATACCATCAGAGACCGTCTGAAAGTAAAAGTGGAGAAGCTGGCGGAAAGCGGAGACAATGAGGACGTGAAGGCTGCGGCTAAGGAATATCTGGATACCTTTAACATCGGTGCGGAAAACGGCGCTGCTACAGACAAGCTGGTAGCTGCTCTGGAAGCATGCGGATGCGGATGCCCGGAAAGAGCAGAGCTGCTCAAGGAAAAAGACTTCCTTGCAAAGAAATCCCAGTGGGTATTCGGCGGTGACGGATGGGCTTACGATATCGGATTCGGCGGTGTTGACCACGTGCTTGCAAGCGGAAAAGACATCAACGTGATGGTATTTGATACCGAAGTTTACTCCAACACAGGCGGACAGTCCTCCAAGGCGACCAAGACCGGTGCAACCGCGCAGTTCGCCGCAGGCGGAAAAGAGACCAAGAAGAAAGACTTGGCAGGCATCGCGATGAGCTATGGCTATGTATACGTAGCACAGATCGCCATGGGCGCGGACTTCAACCAGACCGTAAAGGCAATCTCCGAGGCAGAGGCTTATCCGGGACCGTCACTGATCATTGCTTACGCTCCATGTATCAACCATGGTATCAAGAAGGGCATGAGCAAGGCTCAGACAGAGGAACAGCTTGCGGTTGAGTGCGGATACTGGAACAACTTCCGGTACAATCCGGCTGCGGAAGGCAACAAGTTCACTCTGGACAGCAAGGAGCCAAAGGGTGAAGAATACCAGGCATTCCTTGACGGAGAGGTTCGTTACAACGCATTGAAGAGAGCAAATCCGGAGAAGGCTGCAAAACTCTTCGCACAGAATGAGAAGGAAGCTATGGAAAGATATGCTTATCTGAAGAAGCTGGTAACACTCTACGGAGAAGACTAAGAGAGAAAGAATCTGCGTTTTACAGCGGGGATTTAAAGTGTGAGTTGTAAAAAATGATAAAAAGATCCCGGCATCCGGCAAATGATGGATGCCGGGATCTTTTGTTATATCATCGTATGCAGAAAAGCTGTTACAGGTCACACCTTGACCAGGCGTGCCCTGTAACTCAGGCCGTCATTTTAAATTGCCTGCGGCAATGGACGGCCTGAATCCCAGCTTTTATGTGCATCCTCCTGACCAATCAGCGTAGTGATTGGTCAGGGTGTGACATGTAACGAAAAGCTGCCAGTGGCAGTTCTTCTGTATGTAATCCGAATTGACAACGTATACGCTTTTGGTTACAATTGAAGCGGAAAGGTTTCAAGAAGCAAAGAAAAGTGACGCAAGAATATTTCAACAGCAAAATATAAATACGGAGGAAGCAGAACATGAAAACAGAATCGTACAAAATCTGGGAACCGGGAGAATATTCCTATGACCATGCCTTTGGATTTGTGCCCAATATCACCTCTTACATCCACGAGGATGATGTAAAACGGCCATGTATCCTGGTCGTACCGGGTGGGGCCTACTGCGTGGTCGCGCCGTCAGAGGGGGAGCTGGTGGCGCGAAAATTTTATGAGAAAGGGTATCAGACCTTTGTGCTGACGTATACTGTCAATTTTCTAAAGTCGGTTCCGTTAAAGCTTCAGCCGCTGAAGGATATCTCCCGGGCAGTCCGCTATATCCGGAAGAATGCGGATATCTTTTCTGTAATCGGGGATGAGCTGACGGTCTGCGGATTTTCGGCAGGAGGACATTTGTGCGGCAGTCTGTGCGTACATTATAAGGATATCGGAGACAATTCGGTCGAATACAGCGGGATCTCAAACCGACCGGATTCGGCGATCCTGAGCTACCCGGTCATTACTTCCGGGGATGAGGCGCACAGAGGTTCTTTTGCTGCATTGCTGGGAGAGGATGCTTCGGCGGAAGAGCTGGAATATATGTCTCTGGAAAAGCAGGTCACCGGGCAGACGCCGCCCTGTTTTTTGTGGGCCACTGCAACGGATGAGACGGTGCCGGTGGAGAACAGTGAGATGTATGTCAGGGCATGCCGGGAAAACGGAGTTCCCTGCGCGTTCCATATGTTCACCAGAGGAATACACGGGCTGTCCCTGGCAGATGAGGACTGGGCCAACGGAGTGCATATGAGCCCGTATACGGAGGAACAGCTGGTCTGTGTAATGCGGAAGGTGAAGTCCGGGGAAGTTACCGTACCGGAAAGGGTTCGGGCGGAATGGGAAGAACAGGAAAAGCGGCATGCGGAAAGGGTACCAGCGCCGGAACCTGAAGTGGCTGTCTGGCCGGAGCTGGCAGATGCCTTTTTGAAAAATCTGAAAAAGTAAATTATAGAGGGGAGAAGGACGCATGAAGGCATGGATGTTGCATGATATCAATGATTTCAGATTGGATAATATAGAGGAACCGGTTCTTCATGACGGCGAAGTGCTGGTTGAGGTGAAAGCAGCCGGAATCTGCGGTTCTGACATCCCCAGGGTCTACCAGAACGGCACGTATTCCTTCCCGTTGATCCCGGGGCATGAATTTTCCGGAGTAGTGGAAAAAGCGGGAAAAGCAGTAGATCCCGGATGGATCGGGAAGCGTGTGGGGATTTTCCCGCTGGTTCCATGCAGAGCCTGCGGACCCTGCCGGAAGGAGCAGTATGAGATGTGCAGGCATTACAGCTATCTGGGTTCCCGCGCAGACGGCGGTTTTGCGGAATATGCGGCAGTTCCGGCGGAGAATCTGATCATACTGCCGGATAACGTGACGTTTGCAGAGGCCGCCATGCTGGAACCCATGGCAGTAGCGGTTCATGCCATGAGGCGGGCCGCGCCGGATCCGGCAGATATCGCGGCAGTATGCGGGCTTGGTACGATCGGGCTCCTGCTGATCATGTTCCTGCAGGAGGCAGGAGTGAAAAATATCCTGGCCATCGGCAACAAGGAATTTCAGAAACAAATGCTTGGGAAGCTGGGACTTCCGGAGGAAGCATGGTGTGACAGCAGAAAACAGGATGCGGGACAATGGCTGACGGAACATACGGACGGTGCGGGAGCGGATATATTTTACGAATGTGTGGGTAAAAATGAGACTTTAACATGGGCAATTGATCATACAGCTCCCGGGGGAAGAGTCATGCTGGTGGGAAATCCGTTTTCGGATATGAATTTGGAAAAAGCCGTATACTGGAAGATCCTGAGAAATCAGCTGACAGTGACCGGAACATGGAATTCTTCCTTTTCATTTCGGAAAAAGAAACTCAGCGAGGATCCGCAGGACGACTGGCAGTATGCACTGGAACGGCTGACTCATAAACGGATTGATCCTGCCGGCTTGATCTCCCACAGATTTTCTTTGGAAGACCTGGAACAGGGATTTCATATCATGCGGGATAAGGCGGAGGATTATATCAAGATTATAGTGGATATGGAAAACAAAGACAATCTCGGGTTTTCTAAATAGCGATTGTGAAGGCCGGTTCTTCTATGCTATAATCCAATATGAAAGTACATGTTTCCGAAGGGAGCGCAATAGGATGGCAAGGACCGTTGATATAGGATAGGGGAAAGGAAAAGAAAAATGGGAATTTTTGAACTTTTTGTACTGGCCGTAGGGCTTTCCATGGACGCGTTTGCGGTGTCTGTCTGTAAGGGATTGTCCCTTGGGAGGATCCGCAGAAAACACATGTACATTGCGGGGGCCTGGTTTGGAGGCTTTCAGGCGCTGATGCCTCTGATCGGATATTACCTGGGCAGATTTTTTGCCGATGCGATCACGGAATATGACCATTGGATCGCATTTATTCTGCTCATCATCATCGGAGGAAAGATGGTGAAGGAGTCCTTTGACAAAGAGGAGCAGATGGACGGCTCTATGTCGGCGCGGTCCATGCTTTTGCTGGCGGTCGCGACAAGCATCGACGCGCTTGCGGTAGGAGTGACCTTTGCATTTTTGAAAGTATCCATCATCCCGGCAGTGAGCTTCATCGGAGTGGTGACCTTTGTCTGTTCGGCTGTGGGAGTAAAGATTGGGAGCATATTCGGTACAAAATACAGGTCAAGGGCTGAGCTGTGCGGCGGTATCATCCTGATCCTGATCGGAGCGAAGATCCTGCTGGAAGGGTTGGGAATCCTGTGATTGAGAAAAACGAAAAAGCAGATCTGCTTTCGGTTTGGTGCCTGCAGCAGACCTGCTTTTTTGATCGTTTACTTACAATAACTGAATCCCATGCTCCCTGGCCTCATGAAGTGCGTCCTCCGGCCAGATGGACGACTGCACCTCCCCGATATGGGCCTTGCGCAGGTAATACATACAGATCCTGGACTGGCCGATGCCGCCCCCGATGGTATAGGGCAGTTCCCGGTTTAAAAGGGCCTTCTGGAACGGCAGTTCGGCACGCTCCTCACATCCGGCCAGCTTTAACTGTCTGGACAGAGAAGCTTCATCCACTCGGATCCCCATGGAAGAGAGCTCCAGCCCCATATGCAGGGTGGGATACCAGACCAGGATATCCCCGTTCAACTCCCAGTCGTCATAGTCCGGCGCGCGGCCGTCATGCTTTTGACCGGAAGCAAGTTCCTTTCCAATCTGGGAAACAAAGACCGCCTTTTTCACCTTCGTGATCCGGTTCTCCCGTTCCTTCGGGGTACAGTCCGGATACATATCCTCCAGCTCCTGGGACGTGATAAAGAAAATATCCTCCGGCAGAAGAGGATCTATGTAATTGTAGCGTCTGGATATGAACTCTTCCGTCTCCTTCAAGGCACTGAATACCTTCCGTACCGTATATTCCAGCGTCTCCATATTCCGCTCTTCTTTGGAAATGACCTTTTCCCAGTCCCATTGATCCACATATAAAGAATGAATATTATCGGTGTCCTCATCCCGGCGGATGGCACTCATATCCGTATATAAGCCTTCTCCGGAGTGAAAACCGTAATGCTTGAGGGCATGGCGCTTCCACTTGGCAAGGGAATGGACGATCTCAGCCGGGGCTTCGTCCTGCTCCCGGATGCCGAATGCGACGGGACGCTCCACCCCGTTCAGGTTGTCGTTGAGACCGGATTCCGGCCGGACAAACAGGGGCGCCGATACACGGGTCAGATGCAGTGACTTTGCCAGAGCGCGTTCAAAATGATCCTTGACTTCCTTGATGGCTACCTCAGTCTCCCGGATCGTCAGCGGGGAATGGTATCCGTCAGGAATAACTAAATGCTCCATATACATAAACTCCTTTGATATTTTTATAGTAGATCACTGTTCGGAGCGGCAAGGTACAAGGCACCATGAAGCGTAACGAACAGCTACCCAATATTTTAATAACTGCTGTTAAAATTGTCAACGGCCTCTCAAATTTTTTCTTGTATAATACAGCAAAAATTGGTAGAATAAATTCATAGGAAAACTTCATCGGTAAAGTTTCGATATACTGACAATTCAGGACAAATGGTACAATACACCGGAAAAATCGGTATATCAGGGAGAAAAATTTATAAGGGACAAAGGAGTATGGAGCTATGGATGTTAACAAACTGATGAGCAGCATGCAGGGAACGGATTATGAAGCAATCCTCAAGAATCTGGAGAGCATGGGCGGCCCCATGAAAAATGCGCTGATGATCGCATCGGTGCTCTCCATCGTGATCGGGCTTTTATGGTGCTTCTTCGGACTGAAGCTGATCCGGGTATGGGCGGCGATCCTGGGATTGGCACTCGGATTCGGAATCGGTACGGGAGTTGCCGCGGCGTTCAATCTGAGTTCCAATTTGATCCTGATCTGCGGAGCAGTAGGAGGAATCCTTCTGGCGATTCTGGGCGCGGTATTTTATCATGTCGGGGTATTCCTGATCGCCTGGATCACGGGAAGCTCTCTGGCGCTGCTTGTCCTGCGGCCGAAGGACTGGAAGCTTGCGCTGGCCTGCGCTGGAATCGGCCTGGTTGTGGCACTGTTTACGATCCGCTTTGCGGAACTGATCATCATCGTGATCACAGGTATCAACGGCGGAATGAGTGCCGGCACGGGAATCATATCCTTTCTGCCGTTTGACAATCAGATCGTCCGGTATGCGGTCATCGGAGTCCTTGTTGTCGCAGGTATCGCCGTGCAGCTCTTGATGGAATCCGGGAAGCGGAAAAAGAGAACCCTGGAGAACGCAAAAAAGATCCGGGAACAGAACTCCACTGCAAATGAAGTGGAAAAGGCGCGCGCTATGATTGATGAACTGGACAAAAAGCCGGCTGCCGCAAAAAAGGGCACGGCGGGAAAGAATCAAAAAAAGAAAAAAGCAGCGCCGAAAAAGAATAAGAAATAAGAGAACACACAAGATAAGGAGGAGGTAAACTCTATCGATATTAAGGAGATGATATCTGAATGAAGATTGATATGCATTGTCATGTTAGGGAAGGATCCCTGGACAGCAAGGTGGGAGTGGAAGAGTATATCATGCTGCTCAAGGCAAAGGGATTCCAGGGGATGGTGATTACCGATCACAACACCTACAAGGGCTACCGTTACTGGAAGAACCATATCAAGGGAAAACGGCATAAGGATTTTGTCGTATTGAAGGGGATCGAGTACGATACCCGTGACGCGGGCCATATTCTGGTCATCATGCCGGAAGGAGTAAAGATGCGGCTGCTGGAGCTGCGCGGGATGCGGGTCTCCGTCCTGATCGACTTTGTACACCGCAACGGCGGCGTGCTCGGACCTGCTCATCCATGCGGGGAGAAGTACTTAAGCTTTGCCAACACCAAGCGTTACCGAATATCTCCGGAGCTGATGAAGCGGTTTGATTTTGTGGAGTCATTCAACTGCTGTGAGTCCGAGGAGTCCAACGCAAATGCGCTGAAGCTGGCCAAAAAATATGACAAGGTCCGGGTAGGGGGAAGCGACGCCCACAAGCCGGACTGCGTGGGCAGGGCCTATACCATTCTGCCGGAGCCAGTGACCTGTGAGACCGAACTGATCTCCATGATCCATAAGAAGACGGCCTTTGAGACAGGGGGAAACTATTATCACAGGACAACAAAAGAAAAGATGGGGAAGGTGAAGCTGATCCTGACCTATTCCTTCTGGTTCTATAACAAGGGTGGAGAGCTTTTGCGCCGCCACGGACGCAATACGAAGATGGAGCAGGAGAATCCCATTGATCCCATCGACCCCATCGAATTATACTACATCGGGAAACAGGGGTAAATGTATACTGAGCGCCGGATAAATCTGCCGTTCAGTATAATATGACGCACACAGCCGTATAAGGAAATCTGCCGCTTCGCGACTGCGGCTGGCGAGATACTTACAGCAGATTTCATCGGCCGTGAGTATAATGATATTTAAGGAGGATTTGAAACAGACTATGAGCGTACAGGAAACATTGCAGACACATCTGGGAAAGGGAATTGCAGAAGCATCCAATGAAGAAATTTTCGGCGCGCTCCTGCAGATGGTACAGGAGCTTGCAAAAGAAAAGGAAGCAGTCCAAGAAAAGAAAAAGATCTACTATATTTCCGCGGAATTTCTGATCGGAAAGCTGCTGTCAAACAACATGATCAATCTGGGGATCTATGAGGAAGCGCGGGATGTCCTTGCGAAAAACGGAAAGGACCTCTGCGAGATCGAAGAGCTGGAGCCGGAGCCGTCTCTCGGAAACGGCGGACTGGGTCGTCTTGCGGCGTGCTTTTTGGATTCTATTGCCACGTTGGGAATGTGCGGCGACGGGATCGGGCTGAATTATCACCTGGGGCTGTTCAAGCAGGAATTTGAAGACCGGCTGCAGAAGGAAACTCCGAATCCATGGATCGAAGATAAGAGCTGGCTTGTGAAAACCGATGTCTCTTATCCGGTTTCCTTCCGGGGACTGACACTGCAGTCCAGAATGTACGATATTGAAGTGACAGGTTATGAAAACAGGACCAACAAGCTTCATCTCTTTGACGTGGACAGCGTGGAGGAATCCATCGTATCGGACGGGATCAGCTTTGACAAGGAGGATATCGCGCGGAATCTGACGCTGTTTTTGTATCCGGATGACAGCGACGACAACGGACGGCTGCTGCGGATCTATCAGCAGTATTTTATGGTCAGCAACGGAGCGCAGCTGATCCTGGATGAATGTATTGCCCGGGGAAGCAATCTCTATGACCTGCCGGACTATGCGGTGATCCAGATCAATGATACCCATCCCACCATGGTGATTCCGGAGATGATCCGGCTTCTCACTGCCCGGGGACTGGATATGGACGAAGCCATCGACGTGGTTTCCCGGACCTGCGCTTATACCAACCATACGATACTGGCGGAGGCGCTGGAAAAATGGCCCATGGCTTATCTGAAAAAGGTCGTTCCCCAGCTCGTGCCGATCATTGAGATCCTGGATGACAAGGTGAGGAGAAAATATACCGTCATCAGCAGGCATTCGGTGAGTCGGAAGTTTTCGAAGGAAACCTCAGAAAAAGTCAATGAATATTCGGACGAGAGTGTTGCGATTATCGACCATGCGGATGTGGTACATATGGCACATATAGATATCCATTACGGATTCAGTGTGAACGGCGTAGCGGCCCTCCATACCGAGATCCTGAAGGACAATGAGCTGCACAACTTCTACAGGATCTATCCGGAGAAGTTCAACAACAAGACCAACGGCATCACATTCCGGCGCTGGCTTCTCTACTGCAATCCTCTCCTGACCAGGCTTTTGGACGAGCAGATCGGAACCGGGTACAAGAAGGATGCCAAGGAGCTGGAAAAGCTTCTCGAATTTGAACAGGACGAAAAGGTTCTCTCACGCCTTCTGGAGATAAAAAATGAAAATAAAAAGGTGCTCTGTGAGTACCTGAAGCACACCCAGGGGGTAGAACTGGATCCCAACTCGATCTTTGATATCCAGATCAAGCGTCTCCATGAGTACAAGCGGCAGCAGATGAACGCGCTTTATGTGATCCACAAGTATCTGGAGATCAAGGCAGGGAAGAAGCCCACGACCCCGATTACAGTAATCTTCGGGGCAAAAGCAGCTCCGGCTTACGTGATCGCGAAGGACATCATTCACTTGATCCTCTGTCTGCAGGAGATCGTGAACCAGGATCCGGAGGTCAGTCCTTATCTGAAGGTCGTTATGGTTGAGAACTACAACGTGACAAAGGCGGAAAAGCTGATCCCGGCATGTGACATTTCCGAGCAGATCTCCCTGGCATCTAAGGAAGCCAGCGGCACCGGCAATATGAAGTTCATGCTCAACGGCGCGGTCACCCTGGGAACCGAGGACGGTGCAAATGTGGAGATCCACGAGCTGGTGGGAGACGACAATATTTTTGTGTTCGGCGCGGAGAGTGATGTGGTCATCAAGCACTATGAGCATGCGGATTATGTATCCAGAAGCTATTACGAAAAGGATCAGGATATCAAGGCGGCGATCGACTTTATTACCTGTGAGAAGATGCTGGAGATCGGACAGGAGGAGAACCTGACAAGGCTGAAAAACGAGCTCCTAAATAAAGACTGGTTCATGACGCTGCTTGACTTCAAGGCCTATACGAAGAAAAAGGAAGAGGCGTTAAAGGCTTATGAGGATCGGACAGCATGGGCGAAGAAGATGCTGGTGAATATCGCGAAGGCAGGATTTTTCTCGTCTGACCGGACCATCGAAGAGTATAACAGGGATATCTGGAAATTAGAGACAGATAAAGACCAGGCCCGCGAGGCAGATGTTGACGGCAATGCATCCGGCGAATCCACAGAGGGACACGCAGCTTCTGAAAATACGGACAAGACAGAGGAATAGGAGGAGAACCTGTATGAGAGAAAGTGGAATTTTGCTTCCGATTTTTGCATTGCCTTCTAAATATGGAATCGGCTGTTTTTCGAAGGAAGCGTATGATTTTGTAGACCAGCTGAAGGCGGCCGGACAGAGCAAGTGGCAGATCCTGCCCCTGGGGCCTACGGGTTATGGAGATTCTCCTTATCAGTCTTTTTCGACATTTGCGGGAAATCCTTATTATATCGACCTGAAAACACTCCGAAAGGATGGGCTTCTGACAAAATCAGAGTGCAAGGCCCAGAATTTTGGAAAGCAGAAGGATCGGATCGACTACGAAGCACTGTATTTCGGGCGGTCCAAAGTGCTTCGGAAAGCATTTCATCGATTTAAAAAGAATGACGAATATGAGGAATTTTTGAAAAAAAATGAAGAATGGCTGACGGAGTACTGCCTGTATATGGCGATCAAGGACCGGCAGGGCGGCAAGAGCTGGATTGAGTGGCCAAAGGAATACCGGGACCGGGATCCGAAAGCACTGGAAGAGGCGAAGAAAGAACTGAAAGAGGAGATGGACTTTTATCGATTCCAGCAGTTCGAGTTTGACTGTCAGTGGAGGAAGCTGCATGCCTATGCCAACAAGCAGGGTGTGCAGATCATCGGGGACATCCCGATTTATGTGGCATTTGACAGTGCGGATACTTGGGCCAATCCGGAATTGTTCCAGTTTGACGAGGAAAACCTGCCCATTGCGGTTGCGGGCTGCCCGCCGGACGCATTTTCGGCTACGGGACAGCTCTGGGGGAATCCTTTGTATGACTGGGAATACCACAAGAAAACGGACTACGAATGGTGGGCGAAGCGGATCGCCTACAGCTTCAAGCTGTACGACAAGGTGCGGATCGACCATTTCCGCGGATTTGATGAATATTATACCATTCCCTACGGGGATGAGACGGCGGTCAACGGATGCTGGAAGCCGGGACCGGGAATCGCGTTTTTCAGGGCCATTGAAAAGCAGCTGGGCAAGCTGGATATCATTGCCGAGGACCTGGGCTATCTGACGGACACGGTGCTTCAGCTTTTGAAGGATACCGGGTTCCCGGGGATGAAGGTGATCCAGTTTGCGTTTGACTCCCGGGAGGCGGCCAACTACCTGCCCCATACCTATATCCCGAACTGCGTGGTCTATACCGGAACTCATGACAATGATACCACCCGGGGCTGGTTCCATAATGTAGACAAGGGATGCCGGGATTTTGCCCGGGAATATCTGCGCAAGCCGGCGCTGGATGAAGATACCCTGTCCTGGGATTTCATCGCCATGGCAATGGGAAGCGTTGCGGATCTGTGCATCATCCCGATCCAGGATTTCCTTTGTCTGGATGAGAAGGCAAGGATCAACATTCCGTCTACACTGGGCAATAACTGGGTGTGGAGGCTGAAAAAGGGCCAGATCACGGAGGAACTGACAAAGGAAATCCGCAGGATGACGAAGCTGTACGGGCGTATACCGGGCGAGGGATGACTAAGGCTGGATAGAGACTGATCCTGGTCGGATATGGCCCGAGAAAGTTACTGTTCACTCCTGGGCCGTGCGCCACGCTGAACGGTCACAGTCTAGTACATACTGGGGCTGGAATACGGCCTCTTGCCGTAAGGCAACTTTAAATAGGTCGGATTCGTTACAGTTCGCTGGCTTGCCAGTGAACTGTAACCTGAGAAAAAACTGCCATACTTACGGGAAAGCGTTGGTATGGCAGTTTTTATTGTGCGCCCGGCAATCGCACATTCTATCCGAAAATGCCAGGAGTATCTGAATGAGGGATAAAGACGCAACACGCTTTTATACTTCAAAATAATGCTTTACAAATCACACTTGGCTAAAATCGGGAAAATATCCACAGGTGTAAAGAGACATCGCAACAACGAAATTGATACAATGCGGAATGGCTGAAAAGCCTGAAAATAAGGCGCTTTGTGGGTTCTTCGGTTTTGTTTTTTCGCTTTTTGAGCCTTTTTTCTGTTGAGGGAGCAGCTCCGTTTTTTGATTTTGCACCACTTTTTAACGATAGCAGGAATCGTTAAAATCTGAAAAATGAAGATATTTTACAAGACGCAGGAAAAAATAAGAGGTAAAATGGCTCTTGACAAAATTCAAAAATTGAATTTGGAGGTAATCCACATGAAGAAAGAAATAAGGACAGTGGTATATGATGATGAATTGAGGATGGAGGCATACCGTTTTGAGGGAATCGTGCAGCCG
>Ga0137308_101398_pt1 | contig 24116 bp, 20 predicted proteins | sample Inofrocosms_June_FD_97181 | JGI IMG/M metagenome (GOLD analysis project Ga0137308, IMG submission 97181) | Mouse cecal microbial communities from Vienna, Austria - N-Acetylneuraminic and N-Acetylglucosamine D2O microcosms_June | ecosystem: Host-associated > Mammals > Digestive system > Large... | reverse complement strand
TCCGGCAGGGATAAACGCTGAAGGCATCTAAGCGTGAAGCCCCCCTCAAGATGAGATATCCCAGAAGGAAACTTCGTAAGACCCCTTGAAGACTACGAGGTAGATAGGCCTAAGGTGTAAGTGCAGCAATGCATTGAGCTGATAGGTACTAATCGGTCGAGGGCTTAACCAAGAAGAAGGGAAAACATTCATTGTAGAAAGATCATCAGGTTCGGTTTTGAGGGTATGTCCCTTTTTTATTAGAATTTCAAAACACTATCTGCAAAAAAATGCAAATAGTGTTTTTTTTTTGTTGTCTTTATGGTATAATGGAGTTAAATTTGAGATTGCGGTAGATTTTGCGCTTTAACAAGGGGAAATGTACATGCAATTAGATAAATTTGGAAGTATTTTCAAATATATAACTTTAACGTGAGGTGGATTACATGGATACAAAGATTCTGCTTGAAAATGGAACGAATGAATTGGAGGTACTGGAATTCAGACTGGATGGTAATGCATACGGGATCAACGTAGCGAAGATCAAGGAGATCATTACCTATGAAGAGGTTACGCCCGTGCCGAATGCGCATCCCAGCATTGAAGGTATTTTTATGCCGCGTGATACGATGATCACAGCGATTGATTTGAAGAATTGCCTGCAGAGAGGGACATCACAGCCGGGCGGCTTATTTATCATCACAAACTTTAACAAGCTGGATATTGCTTTCCATGTGGATTCGGTCATCGGTATACATCGTGTTTCATGGAGAGACATTATTAAGCCGGGTGCAGCGGTTTCAACGACGGAAGAAGGCGTTTCAACAGGTATTATCAAGTTTGATGAGCGGCTGATCATTGTGCTTGACTTTGAGAAGATTGTCACCGATATTAATCCGGAGACCGGTTTGAAGATGACTGACATTGAAGAACTGGGTGAGAGACATAGAATTGATGTGCCGATTCTGATTGCTGAGGACTCTCCGCTTTTGAATAAACTGATCGTGGATTCGTTACATAAGGCGGGGTATGCGAACCTGATCCATACTGAGAATGGTCAGCAGGCATATGATGTCATACAGGAGTGTAAGAGAGAAGGCACATTGAAAGAGCATGTACAGTGTGTCATCACAGATATCGAGATGCCTTTGATGGATGGTCACAGGCTCACGAAACTTATTAAGTCAGATGAAGAGACGAAGGATATTCCGGTTGTTATCTTCTCCTCACTGGTAAATGAAGAAATGAAGAGAAAAGGAGTGTCCCTTGGTGCCAATGCGCAGCTCTCCAAACCGGAGATCGGTAATCTGGTGCGCGTAGTGGATGATCTGGTTTTAACTGGTGAAAGGTCATAACATATCCCACAGCTTCTGTTGTGAGAACGGCGGAAGCTGTGGGATAAGGCTTGTGATAATACAAGCAATGAAGGCTGGGAGTTTCCCGGCTTTTATTTGGTACGAGGATATGTGATGACAGGTGAAGGATTAGAAGGATTGCGTGAGAAGCTGGAGAATTCAGAGAAGGTTCTTGTCGGGATTGGTGAAGAATTTCAGTATGATTGGGAACGGCTGATTTCGGACCGGCGCTATCAGGAAATCGAGGCCGAGATTGGCGACAGGGAAGCGTATGTCTGGATCACACCTTTTTTACAGAAGATGATCCTACAGCAGCCGGCAGATGATAAGTGGAAGAGGGCTTATGATTCTCTGGAGAAGCTGCTTGCCGGAAAAGATTATTTTATTGTGTCGTTGTGTATGGATGATTACATTTACAGCACGAATCTTGAAAAGGAAAAGATCGTGACGCCGTGCGGCGGTTTCCGCAAAATGCAGTGTGATTGTAATTGCAGTCATAGCCTCCGGGATGTTCCGGTGGACAGCTTTGATACAGTAAAGCGATATTATAGGAAAGAGATTCCGCTTGATGCTCTGCAGGAACCGGTCTGTCCGGTGTGTGGAGCTAAACTGCGGTTTAATCAGCTCGGCGTGACAAGTTACGCTGAGGAAGGATATCTGGAACAATGGCAGGGATATACCAGATGGCTGCAGAGTACCGTGAACAGACGGCTTTGTGTTTTGGAGCTGGGGGTTGGCATGGAATATCCTTCTGTGATTCGTTTTCCGTTTGAGAAGGTAGTCTTTTACAATCAAAAGGCGTTTATGTACCGGATACACTCGAAACTCTATCAGGTAAGTGAGGAGATGGGCGGCAGAGGCACGGGTATTCAGGCAGCTGCGGTGGATTATATTTGTGAAAAACAGCAGAATGTGATAAAATGAGACAGAAAATTTTTTATGGAGAGGAATTATGAACTCGAGCGAAGAATACTTGGATAATCTTTTAAAAGCTTTGTTGGAGAGCGAAAATAAAACTGACCCGAAGCCGGATAAAGAGGAGTCGCCGGAGGCAATGTTTGCTTCTATCGGAGATATTTCAGAGAACAATAATGCGGAGAAGGCAGAGGAACGGGCAGAAGATGATCTGGAGCAATCCGCGCCGGCAGTATCTAATAAGGCGATGAGTACGGACGAGATAGAAGAAATGTTCGCTACCATGAGTGACGGAATCGTAACGGGCAGTTCGGCATTGACGAAAGATCCGATGAATTCTTTGCCCGAGGAATCTTATGCGGGTGAAGTTCCAGAGAGTGCCGATCCAGTACTGGAGGAGATTGCGCAGCCGGATGAGATTTTAACAGATGAATCTCCGGAAACCGCAGCTTTTGACGAATGGGTACTGGAGGAAGAAGCGTTTCCGGAGGAAGAACCGCTGGCAGAAGAAGCTGCCCTGGATGAATGGGCACTGGAGGAAGAAGCGTTTCCGGAGGAAGAGCCGCTGGCAGAAGAAGCTGCTCTGGATGAGTGGACGCTGGAGGAAGAAGCGTTTCCGGAGGAAGAGCCGCTGGCAGAGGAAGCTGCCTTGGATGAGTGGGCGCTGGAGGAAGAAGCGTTTCCGGAGGAAGAGCCGTTAGCAGAAGATGAAGATTTTGACGAATGGGCGCTGGAGGAAGAAGCATTTCCGGAGGAAGGGCCGTCAGCAGGAGACGCAGCCTTTGACGGATGGGCGTTAGAAGAAGATATGCTCGCGGAGGAGCCGATGCCGGAGGACAGTGAGGCTTTAGAAGAGTGGAGGACGGCAGAGGATGAAATATTCGAAGAGCCGGTGCCGGAAGCCGGTGAGGCTTTAGAAGAATGGACACCGGAACCACGCGGGAATGAGTCTGCAGAAGAATGGATGTCGGGAGAGAAGGAAGCTCTGGGCGAATGGGCACTGGAGGAAGAGGAGCTTCCGGAAGAGTTGATAACGGAAGATGAACCTTTGGATGAATGGAAGACGGCAGAAGATGTGCTGTCAGAAGAGGGCCTGACGGCAGCGATGGAAGCCGATGAATGGAAGACGGCGGAAGATGTGCTGTCAGAAGAGGGCCTGGCGGCAGCGATGGAAGCCGATGAATGGAAGACGGCGGAAGATGTGCTGTCAGAAGAGGGCCTGGCGGCAGCGATGGAAGCCGATGAATGGAAGACGGCAGAAGATGTGCTGTCAGAAGAGAGTCTGCCGGAAGTGCCGGAAGCAGCAGAAGGATGGACGTTAGAAGAAGAGGGAGATCCGGAAGAGAATACAGTGGGAAAACCGGATTCAATAGATGAATTGACGCTGGAAGAGGCGCTGCTGTCGGATGAGATGACGCCGGAAGCCAATGCTGCTCTGGAAGAATGGGCGCTGAGTGATGATTCGGTATTGGATGAGATGGAACCGGAAGAACCGGCAGCGATAGATGCGGAGCCGGCCGATGCATGGTCGATGGATGAGTCCGAACCGGATCTGGCGGCGGAACTGGAAGAAACTTCATCGGAGGAAGAGCGGTCTCTTGAAGAGTTGGAAGCGGATATAGCAGAAGAACTTGAGAATATTCCGATAGAAGAAGAGGAAGCAGGACTGCCTGGGAAAGCGGAAGCTGTGGAACTGCCAGAACCGGAAAAGGATTCAGCGAGCGTGGAATCTCCGGTGGAGGAGAGGCGTTCGGAGGAAGCCTCCGAGCTGGATGAATGGCCGGCAGAGACAGAAGAAGTACCGGGCCTGGATGATGATTTGCTGCTGGATGGCTGGGCCTTGGATGAGGATGTTCTGGCAGGAGAATTAAATGTGAAAGAAGATACGGAGATGGATGATATTTTGAAAGAGACAGAATCTGCCCTGGATGATTTTTTGAAAGAGTCCGGAAATCTGGAGGATGACGGAGCAGGGGAAGCGGAGGATTTAGATCTGGCGGCAGATTTTGGTTTAGGCGATCAGGATGTGGATGATTTTGAACTGAGTGGTGATGATATGGCGATAGGTGAGACCATGTCGGAAGAAGACATTGACCGGCTGTTAGGCGATGATTTTGCACTTGACGAGAAGGGAAATGATGATGAAGGACTCTCTGCACTTCTGGAGAGCATGGGACAGGATGACGATCTTTCGGCGATCAGCGATCTGCTGGAGAAGGCGGATCAGGGCCTGACGGAAGACGATGACATGCTTGCCCTTCTGGAAGAGAGTTCCGCAGAGAATACGGAGGACAACGATGATGCATTTGATTTCTGGGGGAAGGATGAATCCGCAGGGATCAGGTCCGGCAACATCCGGGAGAATAAAGAGGAAGGACTGGATGAATTAGTGCCAAAGACAGAAGATAAGAAGAAAGAAAAAAAGAAAAAGGAAAAGAAAAAGAAGAAAGCCGGCAGTGAGAACGGGGCAGAGAAGCCTGAAAAGCAGGGATTTTTCAGCAGACTTATGGGTGCGCTTCTGGAGGATGACGAAGATATTGATGCTGCTTTGGCGGATGGCAGCGCCGGGGAGCTTGGCAGTTTATCCGACGAGAATCAGGATCTGTTAAAAGAACTCAACGCGGAAGATAAAAAGAACGCCGGGAAGAAAGCGAAGAAGAAAAAAGAGCCGAAGAAAAAGGCAAAAGAGGATAAGAAGCCGAAGAAAGCTCCGAAGCCCAAGAAGCCGAAGAAAGAGAAGAAGGCCAAGAATGTGGAGCCTGAGGAACCGGGTAAGCGGATCTCCAGGACGAAGATTGTTTTCGTCGTGATTTTTTGCGGTTCGATCGCAGTGGCGATCATTGTGGTGAACAAGTTTATTCCTGATTATATGCAGAAACAGCAGGCGCGTGAGATGTACAACAGCAGCCAGTATGAGGAAGTATATGAACTGCTCTACGGTAAGGAACTGAACGAGGAAGAGACGGCATTGATGCAGAAGAGCAGTGTTATCCTGCAGGTAAAGAGAAAGTGGAATTCTTATGAGAATTACAGCAAGATGAACATGCCTGCTGAGGCGTTGAACGCTTTGTTTGAAGGTGTGGAATTCTACCACCTGTTCAGCGCGGAGGCACAGCTGTGCGGCGTGTCAGGAGAGGTTGACGGTATCTATGCAAAGATTTTGGCCGAACTGTCGGGTAATTACGGTGTGTCGGAGGAAGCCGCACTGGATGTTATCGCATCGGAAGATGAACTGACATATTCCGGGAAACTGTACTCTATTTTGAACGGCAATGGAATCGGGACACCGGAGGAGGAAGAGCAGCCTAAGGTGAAAGAGGATGTGCTGCCAGAGGAAGAAGAGATCATCGACAGACTGAAAAATACAGAAGCATCGGATGGCGCGGAAGCAGTTGATCAAATGGATACGACGGAGAATGCAGATGTGCCGAATGATACAGATACGACGGAAGCGCCTGAGGAGACTTCGGCAGAGATTCAGGATGTAATGCCGGCAGATGATCTGTGATCCCGGATGGCAGGACGCAGCAGCAGAGAAAAGGCGATGACAAAAGGCGATGGCATTTCACAGAAAGCAGGGAAGGCCAGATGACAGGAGCGGATAATACAGATGGTAGCAATTATCGACTATGACGCCGGCAATATCAGGAGCGTAGAGAAAGCAGTCTCGTTGTTGGGAGAAGACGTTAAAGTGACAAGGGAGCGGGGAGAGATTCTCTCCGCAGACCATATTATACTTCCGGGGGTGGGGGCTTTCGGCGATGCGATGGAGAAGCTTCACAGTTACGGATTGACGGAAGTGATCGAGGAATCTGTCGGTGAGGGGATACCTTTTCTGGGAATCTGTCTCGGACTGCAGCTGTTGTTTGAGAGCAGTGAGGAGAGCGGAGGCGTAAAGGGGCTTGGAATTTTGCCGGGCAGAATCGTCAGGCTGCCGGAAGTACCCGGATTGAAAATACCGCATATCGGCTGGAATTCTTTGCGGTATCCAAATGAGGGAAGACTTTTTGCGGGAATTCCGGAGAAATCTTATGTGTACTTTGTGCATTCCTATTATCTGCAGGCAGAAGAAGAGAAAATTGTTACAGCGACGACGGAATATGGCGCGTGTATTCATGCTTCTGTGGAGAAGGGCAATGTATTTGCGTGCCAGTTCCATCCGGAAAAAAGTTCCGGGGTTGGGCTGCATATTCTCCGGAATTTTCTGGAGATCAGAAGCGTAGGAAGATAAGAAGCAAGAGAAATTTTGGCTGGTGAAGAGGAATGCATACGAAAAGAATCATTCCCTGCCTGGACGTAAAGAACGGACGGGTTGTTAAAGGGGTAAATTTTGTAAATTTTAAGGATGCGGGAGACCCGGCAGAGGTCGGAGCGGCCTATGACAAGTCGGGAGCGGATGAGCTGGTATTTCTGGATATCACCGCTTCTTCCGATGCGCGCGCGACGGCTGTGGAGATGGTCCGCAGAGTGGCGGAACGGGTTTTTATTCCCTTTACGGTGGGCGGCGGAATCCGCACGGTGGAGGATTTTAAGGCGATCCTGCGGGAGGGGGCAGATAAGGTGTCGGTCAATTCGGCAGCGATTATGAATCCAAGGCTGATCTCCGATGCGGCGGATAAATTCGGCAGCCAGTGTGTGGTGGTGGCGATTGACGCGAAGAAGCGTGCCGACGGCAGCGGCTGGAATATCTACCGTAACGGCGGCCGGATTGATATGGGCATTGATGCCGTGGAATGGGCGATAGAGGCGGACAGGCTGGGAGCCGGTGAAATCCTGCTGACCAGTATGGACGGAGACGGTACAAAGGCCGGATATGATCTGGAGCTGACCCGCGCGATCGCCGGACAGGTGTCGATTCCGGTCATTGCTTCCGGCGGTGCAGGGACGATGGAGCATTTCCGCGAGGCGTTTACTGTGGGCGGTGCGGATGCGGCGCTGGCGGCTTCGCTGTTTCATTTTAAAGAGATGGAGATCCGGGATTTGAAACTTTTTCTCAGTAAAAAGGGCATCCCGGTCAGAATATAGCAGTGGTGCAATGGGGAGGATATGGGGATGGCAATGTTGAACAATGACTGGGCGAAAGCGCTTAATCCGGAGTTTCACAAGGAATATTACAGGCAGTTGTATACTTTTGTTAAGGACGAGTACAGCAGGAGAGTCATTTATCCCCCGTCGGAAGAAATTTTCAGTGCGTTTCATTTTACGCCCTTGAGTGAGGTGAAGGTGCTTTTGCTGGGGCAGGATCCGTATCACAATGAGCATCAGGCCCACGGCATGAGTTTTTCTGTTCCGCAGGATCAGAAGGAGATCCCGCCTTCTCTGCAGAATATTTATAAGGAACTGCAGGATGATCTGGGCTGCTACATTCCCAACAACGGGTATTTGAAGAAGTGGGCGGATCAGGGGGTGCTTCTGCTGAATACGGTACTGACCGTGCGTGCCCATCAGGCCAATTCCCATCAGGGTAAGGGATGGGAACAGTTTACGGATGCCGTGATTGAGGCTGTCAATGCACAGAACAGGCCCGTTGTCTATCTGCTCTGGGGGCGGCCGGCACAGAGTAAGATTCCGATGCTGACGAATCCGAAGCATCTGATCTTGAAAGCGCCGCATCCGAGTCCGTTGTCGGCATACCGCGGTTTCTTTGGCTGCCGGCATTTCAGCCAGTGCAACGAGTTTCTGAAAGCGAATGGCGCAGAACCGATCGACTGGCAGATTGAGAATATATAGTTTGGGTTCGAGTGATGGATAAAATCCCGGAAATGCTGATAAAATCGGCATTTTCGGGATTGATTTATGCCTGTTGAACAGGCAGCTGCCCCTTATGCGGTGCGGAGGTCTATGAGCAGAAACTGTTTTCTCATTGGGATGAGATGTATTCGTATTGTTAAATGATAAGAGCTGCATGAAGAGAGACCTTCACGTACGATTCTGTGAGAAGTTCGAGGTGAAATCCCGCTTACTTCTGTTTCCGGCTCTTGCAGGAGCCATATACGGTAGCTCCTGCAAAGCCGAAAACGAAATTTCTAATGTCGTTAACTATAGCAGTTCGGCAATATCAGAGAAGTTGATGTATAGATTATCATAGATATTGACCTTGATCGTGGAGTCAAAAGAGTACTGGACGTTTAGATTGTTTTCTTCAAAGTAATTAACGGTAACGGTTTTCCGGCGTGGATCCACAATCCAGTACTCACGCACCCCGGCATTTTTGTAGTAGTAGAGCTTGCGGATATAATCATCTGACGGATTGGCGGGAGAAACGATTTCAATGATAAAGTCAGGAGCGCCATTGCAACGCTTCCCATCCAGCTTGTTTTTGTCGCAGATGACCATAATGTCAGGTTGAACAATTGTAAGGGGATTGTCGGACAGCATTACATCAAACGGTGCGCTGAATACCTGGCAGGAGCCCTTCTTGTTTTTAACGTAATTATAGAGGGTATTTGATAATTCCATGGATAGCGATTGGTGTATCTGTGACGGACTGGCCATATCATAGATAACACCATCAAAGATCTCCACCCTTCTGTTTTCTGGTAGAGCCTCATATTGCTCCAGAGTTATGGTTTCCAATTTAGGTTGTAATGCTGGTGTCATGATTTTACTCCTTTTCAGAACGATTTATAATCAGTGCTTTGCTTTTGCGATATCCATTTGAATACATTATACAGGGTATGGTCATTATATGCGACTAAATCACGTGAAAATTCTTAGAGATTTTGGCGGCAGCCTGTAAATGAGGATTCATCTATTGTTTTGTACGATTTGAGTGGTATACTGATATTTCTGGATTGATAATTATCAAAAGACCAGTTAAATTTATGTAAAGCTTTATCTTTTTGACAATGATTCTGATCCAGTGTATGTGTAATAAAAAAGATTTTAGTGCTGCATTATTTTATCCCCGGGAGCGACAGCGCCAGTCAAATGTCTGGTCATGGGTTACATCTGCCATGCTGTCACAGTCCTTTAGTTTGATTTTGATAATAGTATAGCATATAACGCAGAAATGGCAATATACGGTTATTTTCATACGGTCTGTAGCTTAAGAATGTATTCAGTGATTTATGAGTGATCTTTGATAAAAAGTGTATGTATAATGAACGGGTGGAATCGCCTGAATTGTATATTTATCAAATATTGGTTGTCAATCCGCGGAAATTTGCTATAATATATGCGGGGCAGCTGTTGGTAACAGAAAATCAGCGGGCCATAATAAATAATGTAGTTGAAGTAAAAGCAGGCGTGCATTTGCATAAAACTCAAACAAAAACAGTTAAGAGCAGCGCAGAACACGCCAGGAAAGAACGATAGAAGAAAGGAATACAGATAAAGATGAGTAAAGTACCGTTTGTGACAAAACAGCAGGTGGAGGAGATCGCCGGGAATTATCCCACCCCTTTTTATTTGTATGATGAAAAGGGAATCCGGGAGAATGCCAGGGCGGTGCAGGAGGCTTTTGCGTGGAACAAGGGGTTTAAGGAGTTTTTTGCGGTGAAGGCGTGTCCGAATCCTTTTTTGATCCGGATCATGCATGAGTATGGCGTTGGCTGTGACTGTTCTTCGCTGACGGAATTGATGCTCAGCAAAGCGATCGGGATAGAGGGGCATGATATCATGTTCTCTTCCAATGAGACGCCGGCTGAGGAATTCGCCTACTGCGACAGGATAGGAGGCATCATCAACTTAGATGACTTCACGCACATTGAATTTGTGGAAAAGATACTCGGCAGGCTGCCGGAGACGATGAGCTGCCGGTACAATCCGGGCGGGGTTTTCCAGATGAGTAACGGGATCATGGACAATCCGGGGGATTCCAAATACGGCTTCACTTATGAGCAGCTGCTTGCAGGTTACAGACTTTTGAAGGAAAAGGGCGTAAAGCATTTCGGACTGCATGCATTTCTGGCCAGCAATACGGTGACCAATGAGTATTATCCGCAGCTGGCGAAGCAGCTTTTTGAGCTGGCGGTGCAGATCAGGGAGCAGACCGGTGTTGTGCTGGAATTCATCAATCTGTCCGGCGGCGTGGGGATTCCTTATGCACCGGAGCAGGAGGGCAATGATATCCGTGCGATCGGGGAAGGCGTCCGCCGTGTTTATGAGGAGGTGCTTGTTCCGGCAGGGATGGGCGATGTGGCAATTTATACGGAGATGGGACGTTTTATGACGGGTCCTTACGGTGTGCTGGTCACGAAGGCGGTCCATGAGAAGCATATCCATAAGGAATATATCGGCGTGGATGCCTGTGCGGTGAATTTGATGCGGCCGGCGATGTACGGCGCTTATCATCATATCACGGTGCTGGGCAAGGAGGATGCGGTCTGTGATCACAGATATGACGTGGTGGGATCGTTGTGTGAGAACAACGATAAGTTCGCGATCGACAGGATGCTGCCGGAGATCGAGCGGGGGGATTATCTCGTGATCCATGACGCGGGAGCACACGGGTTTGCCATGGGATATAATTACAATGGTAAGTTAAAGTCGGCGGAGCTTCTTTTAAAGGAGGACGGCAGTGTGGAGCTGATCAGGCGTGCGGAGACGCCGAAGGATTATTTTGCAACGTTTGACTGCTTTGATCTTTTTGAGAAACTGGAAGTTAGAAATTAAAAAGGAAATGGCTGAAATCTTCGATTACGCGAAGTTTTCAGCCATTTTTAATGCCGGCGATGGGACTTGAACCCATACGTGGTTGCCCACAACAGATTTTGAGTCTGCCTCGTCTGCCATTCCGACACGCCGGCATTTCCTGCAACCGAATAATATAATAGCATATCTGTGAAAGGAAGACAAGTTTTTTCTTCATAAAAATGTAGAAAGAAGAAATTTATCGATATTAAAGCTGTACATCCGTGGGAAGTTATGATATATTTGTAAAGGATTGTTAAGAAAAGTAATATATTGTAATAATTTCGCAACAATTATCTAAAGAAGATAAAGGGGTACAACAGAAGGATGGTACAGATGAGAAAGATGAAAGTTACGGCAAAAGGATATGTGAAAGGTATGGCCGCATTGTGTGCGGCAGCGGCTTTGATGTTGGCACCGGTACAGCAGGTGCAGGCGATTGGTGCAGGAAGTTCCATTGCACGGGGGATTGATGTCTCCAAACATAATCTGGCGATCGACTGGAGCCAGGTGCCTTCTTCCGGGGTGAGTTTTGCCTTTGTGAAGGCGGGCAGTACGAATTCGGGAGTGGATCCGTATTTCGATGTCAATATGCGGGGCGCCAGCGCGGCAGGACTGCGGACGGGCGTGTATCTGTATTCTTACGCGACTACCGTGGAGCAGGCGCAGAACGAGGCGGATCTTCTTATGCAGTGGATCAGTAATTATACGGTAAATTATCCGGTAGTATATGATATTGAGGATCCCTGTCACAAGAATATGTCTCAGGAGCAGCTGCAGGCGCTGATCAATACGTTTTGTTCTACGGTGGAGGCGCACGGATATTATCCGGTGGTCTACTCCAGCAAGAATATGTTCCAGAACAAGATCGGAAATATCAAATACGATAAGTGGGTGGCGCAGTATGCGGATGCCCTGCAGTATGACGGCGCTTCCTTCTGGCAGAATACGTCCCACGGCAGTGTGCCGGGGATTCCGACCAGAGTGGACATGAATTATCAGTTTAAGGATTATTCTTCTGTCATCATTGCGGACGGATTCGCGGACCGCGGGGATCAGAAGGTGTTCTATGCCAACTACAGAATGCAGCGTTCCTGCTGGGTAGGCTGGGAGGATAAGAAGTACCATCTGGACGAGAACGGCTTCGTGCAGAAGGGATGCTGGTTCGAGGATGAGACAGGCAGGTATTTCCTGGCGACCAAGGACGGTCATGCGCTCCGTGAGGACGTGACGATCGAGGGCGTGGAGTATTATTTCGACGAGAATGCTGTCATGCAGAGAGGGCTTGTGACAAGGCCGGACGGCAATACCTATTATTATGACGAGAACGGTGCGCTGCAGAGGGATGTGACGGTGACGATCGACGGCATAACCTATGAAGTGAACAAAGACGGTGTTGCAGCAGCCGTAGAGGCGCCGGCACCGGAAGCAGCAGGAGAGCCTGCGGAAGCGGCGCCACAGCCTGAGGCGGCAGGAGAGCCTGCGGCATAGGCAGATCCTCTCTCTTTTGGTTGACACAAGGATACAGGCAGTCTATAATACAGATGTGTGATTTTTTTACATATCAATACATTTTCCAACAAGAGAGGGAGGAAATCCAATGAAGAAATTATCTGTAAAAACCGTGGTTGCGATCGGTATCGGTGCAGCGCTGTTCTTTGTACTGGGGAAGATCGCCATACCTTCACCGGTGCCGAATACGAACATCAGCCTGCAGTATGCGATCCAGACGGTATTCGCGACGCTGTTTGGTCCGATCGCCGGCCTGCTGATCGGTTTCATCGGTCATACACTGATCGATGCGACCAGTTACGGACCGTGGTGGAGCTGGATCATCGCTTCCGCGTTCGTGGGGCTTGTGGTCGGACTTGTGACCATGAAGCTGGATATCAACGAAGGCATTGACACGAAGAAGATCGTACAGTTTAATGTTGCACAGATTGTTGCGCATCTGCTGGCGTGGGGACTTGTTGCGCCCTGCCTTGACATTGCAATCTACAAGGAGCCGATCGAGAAGTTATTTGCACAGGGTCTGATGGCGGGAACTGCCAATATCGTAACAACCGGTATTGTGGGTACACTGCTGCTGGTTGCGTATGCGAAGACGGTTGTCAAGAAAGGTTCCCTGAACAAGGAGAATTAAGTTAGAAGTACAAACCAAATCCATGAAGAGCGGTCGTTGTATATGCGGCGGCTCTTTTTTGGGAGAATGAGATTTAAAGGAGTGAAGATATGGCAACCCCCGTAATTTCTTTTCAGGACTATGGATTTCAATACATGGCTCAGGCGGAGCCTACGCTGCGGCATATCAATCTGGATATCTATCCGGGGGAGAAGGTGCTGATCGCCGGTACGTCGGGCAGCGGCAAGAGCACGGTCGGCAACTGTATCAACGGCCTGATCCCTTTTGCCTATCCGGGCAAAAGCTCAGGCAGGCTTCTGGTGGACGGCAGGGAGGCCGGTGAGAGCAGTATTTTCGAGTTGAGCCATGTGGTGGGGACGGTGCTGCAGGATACGGACGGGCAGTTTATCGGCCTGACGGTGGGAGAAGATATTGCGTTTGCGGCGGAGAATGACTGTATGCCGCAGGAGGAGATGAAGCAGCTGGTCGACAGAGTGTCCGGGCTGGTGGATATCGATCATCATCTGGAGTATGCACCCTATGAGCTGTCCGGCGGCCAGAAGCAGCGGGTCAGCCTGGCCGGCGTGATGGTGGAAGCGGTCAAGGTGCTGCTGTTTGACGAGCCGTTGGCGAATCTGGATCCGGCTGCCGGACGGACTACCATTGAACTGATCGATATGGTGCATGAGCGTACGGGGGCGGCGGTGCTGATCATCGAGCACAGGCTGGAGGACGTGCTCTGGCGCAGAATGGATAGGATCATCCTTATGGATGAAGGCGCGATCGTGGCGGATCTGCCTACGGAGAAGCTGCTTGCGGGAGAACAGCTTTTGCAGCACGGTATCAGGGAGCCGCTTTATCTGACGGCATTGCGTTATGCGGGGGTGGAGATCACGGAGGCGCTGCACCCTGAGCATGTGGAGAAGCTGGCGCTCACCCGGGAAGACAAGGAGAAGGTGCGCGGCTGGTATCATACGCAGAAGGCAGGAATCCGCAGGGAGCAGCACGGGCAGGAACTTTTGCGGATCACGGATCTGAAATTCGGCTATACGGCGGAAAAGGTTACGCTGCAGGATGTGAATTTTACGATTCATAAAGGCGAGATGGTCAGTATCGTGGGCCGGAACGGGGCCGGTAAGAGCACGCTGGCCAAGCTGATCTGCGGCTTCGAGCAGCCTGTTTCCGGCAGCATACTCATGGAAGGGCGGGATCTGAAAGGCGATACCATCAAGGAGAGGGCGGCGCGCATCGGGTACGTCATGCAGAATCCGAATCAGATGATCTCCAAGCCCATGATCTGGGACGAGGTGGAGATGGCGCTTGTGCTGAGCGGAATGCCGAAGGAGGAGCGTACTGCAAGGGTGGAGGAGACTCTGCGCATATGCGGCCTTTATCCTTTCCGTAACTGGCCGGTCTCCGCATTGTCTTTCGGGCAGAAGAAGCGGGTGACCATTGCCAGCATCCTTGTCCAGCGGCCCCAGATCATCATACTGGACGAGCCTACGGCGGGACAGGATTATCATCACTACACGGAAATCATGGATTTCTTAAAAGAACTTAACGGGAAGGGCTATACGATCCTGATGATCACCCACGACATGCACCTGATGCTGGAGTATACGAAGCGGGCGATCGTGTTCAGCGAGGGCAGGATGCTGGCGGACACGACGGCGGCCCATGTGCTGAATGACCCGCAGCTGGTGCAGGAGGCGAATTTAAAAGAAACAAGCCTTTACATGTTGAGCCTGGCATGCGGGATTGAGGAGCCGCAGGTGTTTACGGAGTGCTTCATCGGGTATGAGCAGAAGGAGGTGCGTTAGGATGGCGAAGATTGCGATCTTAAGTTATATTAAGCGGAACAGTCTCGTGCATGAGCTGACGGGTACGACGAAGCTGATCTTTTTCCTGGCATGGAGTGTGGCGTCCATGGTGACCTATGATACGCGGGTGCTGGTCTGTATGCTGTTGGTCAGCGCCGTGGTCTTTAAGATCAGCAGGATCCGGGTGCGGGATATCAGCGTCGTGCTTGGCCTGGCGGCGGTCTTTCTGCTGCTGAACAACCTGTTCGTGTATCTGTTCGCACCGGAATACGGCGTGGAGCTGTATGAGAGCCGGACGGTGCTTTTGACCATAGCGGGGCCTTATACAATTACATTGCAGCAGTTATTTTATCATCTGAATATGACCATGAAGGTAATCTGTGTGGTGTCGGTGGCGCTTCTGTTCATCGCCTGTACGGATCCCAGCGAGTTTGCGGCGTCGCTGTCGAGTATCGGTGTCAGTTACCGGATCGGCTATTCCGTCAGCCTGGCGCTGCGTTACATACCGGATGTACAGAGAGAATACCACAATATCAGCCAGGCCCAGCAGGCTCGGGGCATCGACCTGTCCGGCAAGGACAAGGTGTTTACCAGACTGAAAAATTCCGTGGCGATCCTGCTCCCGCTTGTTCTGTCCAGCCTAAACCGCATCGAGACGGTGAGCAACGCGATGGAGCTGCGGGGATTCGGCAAGAACAAAAAGCGTACCTGGTATGCCAAAAGGAAAATGCAGAGGAATGACTGGCTGGCGATCGGGTTTGTGCTGACGGTGCTGGTTGTTGATATGGTAGTGACCTTCTGGGACGGTAACAGGTTCTATAATCCGTTTGTATAGCATATGTTATTTTTATGCGGCAGTATGAAATCTTTTGAAAGAGATAAGAATAAGAGACGGCAGTAAGAGAAAGCAGAGGGTGACAGGGATGAATTTGCTGGTGATCGGTGGCAGTTATTTCTACGGAAGAGTTTTCGTGATGGAGGCGGTGAAGGAGCATACGGTGACGGTATTAAACCGCGGGACCTATTCGATGCAGGAGTTTGGGGTGAAGGAGATCCGGGGCGACAGGCATGATGGGGCTGTACTTGCGCAGTGCAGTGAGGCCTATGATGCGGTCATAGATTTCTGCGCCTACGAAGCCGGAGACGTGGAACTGGCCGTGCGTAAGATCACCGGGCAGATCGGCCAGTACGTGCTGATCAGCACGGTGGATGCCTACGAGCGCGGAAGCGGCGTTGTGAAGACGGAGGAACATGCGCTGGAGCACAGAGCCTTTCCGGGCGAGGCGGGAGCCTATATCGCCGGCAAGGTGGCGCTGGAGGAGGAGATCGTGCGCAGCTGCGGGGAGCGTCAGATCCCGTGGACGGTGCTGCGGCCGGCAATCCTTTACGGCCCTTACAATTACGCGCCAAGAGAAGCGGCCTATATTCAGATGCTGCTGCAGAACAGGGCGCTGCCCAGGTTTGTGGATGCGGACGGCAGGTTCCAGTTCGTCTATGTAAAAGACGCGGCGCAGGCTGTACTGCGCGTGCTGGGGAATGAAAAGGCGTACAGACAGGCTTACAATCTCTGTCAGGATGAGATTGTAACTTACGACAGCTTCTTTCAGGCGCTGCGGGAGGCGGCAGAACCGGCGGCGCTGGAAGGGCTGCAGGAGATTCCCATCACGGTAGACAGCGCCATGGCGCAGCAGGTTCCGGTGCCTTTTCCGGCGAAGGAACAGGAGACAGAGCTGTGTTCCAATGAGAAAAGCCGGCGGGAGCTGGGACTTTCGTATATGACGCTGGCGGAAGGAATGGGCAGGACATACCGGGCCTTCCGCAGCGTGTTTGCGCCGTGAAAACTTGGGACTGTACAAATACCGGGAAATGGCATAAAATTGAGTGTATGGACAAAATAAGCCATCGGTCTGCGGCAGTCTGGTCCAAGCTGCAGGACTTACCGCAGCAGACAGTAAGGAAGGGTGTGGAGAAGATGAAGAGTTATATGCTGGATTTAAATTCCATCGACAGGGTGAAAGGATTTGTCAAGGCGATCGAAGTGTTTGACGGGTATTTCGATCTGGCGACAGGCAGATACGTGATCGATGCCAAGTCGATCATGGGTATTTTTTCCATGGATCTGTCGAAGCCTGTAGAATTCAGAGTTCTGGAGACTCACGAGAAGCTGTCGGCCATCGAGGCGGCGATCGCGCCGTACATAGCAAAGGAATAACGGAATCCGGGTGGATGTCAGACGCAGGAAGAGAGCTGTCGGTATATGAGGGATCGTATACAGGCAGCTTTTGCTGCGTCACCGCCGTTGGCGTGCCGGTTATTGAGAGCCGGGTAAAGGCTTTTGAAATCGCAAATTGGTTTATCGAAAGCGAACTTGAAAAATAGGTGTCAAGGGCTGTTTGGGGGTTATTATCAGGAAATGAGTAGAGGTCGGCAGGCGAAATAATCGCCTGCCGACCTCTCAATTTATGATATAAACGATCGCATTCGATATTTTTTTACAATAATTTAAAAAAATTCACAAAATGTCTTGCAATTTGGAATTAAAGAGATTATATTAATATTACTGATATGATTAGCAAACATAACAGTAATGTTACGAGAGAAACGAAAACGCGATTTTATGAAAAACAGGAGCGTATGACAATAAGGTTTTGTGTCTGAGGGAAGAGAAAGGAACAGATATAGACATGACGAACGAGCAGATGATCCAGATTTTGAAAGAGGAAATCACACCGGCACTGGGGTGTACCGAACCTGTGGCGATCGCTTATGCGGCAGCCAGGGCCAGAGCAGTTTTGGGAAGTATGCCTGGGAGGGCCAGGATCAATGTGAGCCGTAACATTTTAAAGAATGCCATGGGGGTGGGTATTCCGGGGACGGATATGGTAGGACTGGAGATGGCGGCAGCGTTGGGGATCATAGGAGGCGACAGCGACGCGATCCTGGAAGTTCTGGCTTCCGTGACAAAAGAACATATCTGTCAGGCAAAAGAATATGCCAGAGAATGTGTACAGGTTTCTTTAAAGGATACGCCCAGGAAACTTTATATCGAAGTGATCCTGGAAGCAGAAGAAGATCATGCCATTGTGGTGATCGAGGACAGCCATACCAATATTACCCGGATCGTTCATGGAAACACGGTTATATATGAACAGAGCAGTTGTGAGGATCTGGCGAAGAAAGAAGTGGATAAAAGCGGCATGAATGTGGATCTTATCTATCGGTTCGTCTGTTCTGTAGATATCGAGGAACTGAAATTTTTCGACAGGGCCATTGATATGAATTGGGCTGTGGCACAGGAGGGGCTTAAAGCAGAATACGGTTTACGGGTCGGAAGAAGCATTCTGGACAACAGCAGAGGAAAATCCCCGGCAGATGATATTCCGTCCTATGCGGCGGCGATGGCGGCAGCAGCGGCAGATGCAAGAATGTCAGGTTCTACGCTTCCTGTAATGACGATCTGTGGCAGCGGTAATCAGGGGATTACGGCGATCCTGCCCATAGTGGCAGCGGTACGGGCAAAAGGCGGCGGAGAAGAGATGATGTATCGTTGCCTTGCCCTCAGTTGTCTGATCACCATTCATGTGAAAAGGTATATCGGAAAGCTTTCTGCCCTCTGCGGATGCGGCATGGGCTCGTCGATCGGTGTATGCTGCGGGCTGGTATATATGTGGGGAGGCGGCTTGAACCAGATCAAAAGCGCGATCCGGAATATGACTGCGGATGTATCAGGCATCATCTGTGACGGAGCCAAGGCCGGCTGCGCACTTAAGATCGGAACGGTGATATCCAGTGCGTTCCAGTGTGCCATGGTGGCGATGAAGAACTACAGCGCCGGTGATCTGGACGGAATTGTTTCCGATGATGTGGAGAGTACCATCCGGAATCTGGGAGAGCTGGGAAACCGCGGCATGGCCGAAACAGACAAGGTGATTCTGGATATGATGGTATGCAGATAAGAAAGGGTGTTCTGGATAAAAGAAAGGAGACAGGATGGACAAGAGAACAAGAGTGTTAAATGCGATGAATAAGAAAGATGTGGATCATGTACCCGTTGGGTTCTGGTTCCATTTTTCCGGAGAGGAGGCAGCAGGCGAGGCATGTGTGCAGGCGCACCTGCGTTATTACCGGGAGACGGATCTGGACTTTGTAAAGATCATGTGCGACGGTTATTTTCCGTATCCTTTACCGGAGATCAGGGAGGCAAAGGACTGGAAAAAACTGAAACCGCTGGATGCAGACCATCCGTTTATCAGAGAGCAGGTGGAGCGTGCAAAGGCTGTTGTGGAGGAGATCGGCGCAGAGCGCTGTGTATTTTATAATGTGTTTGCACCGTTTTCATCTCTTCGGTTTGGTGCAGAAGCGATCGGGATCTCCGACGGGCAGGTGATGTCCTTTATCAGAGAGGAGCGGAATGCCGTAATGTATGCATTGGACGTGATCGCGCAGAGCAATGCCCTGCTGGCAGAGCTTTTGATCACTGAGGCCGGATGTGACGGCGTCTACTACTGTGTGCAGGGCGGTGAGTATGACCGTTTTACACCGGAAGAATACCGCAGTGTGATCACGCCCAGCGATCTGTATGTGCTGGAACATACGAACCGCTTTTCGGATAATAATATCCTGCATATGTGCGGGTGGGCCGGCAACAGAAATCAGCTGGCGATCTGGCAGGACTATCCGGCGAAGGTAGTTAACTGGGCAGTCTTTGTGGAGGGGATGAGTCTGGAGGATGGCCGTTATTTCGTGGATGGCCGCACTGCTTTGGGCGGTTTCGAGACACATTGGGACGAGACCACACAGCAGGGTATCATCTATACCGGCAGCAGGGAGGAGTTACAGGCATACACGAGAAATCTGATCCTGAACCACGGTAAGACCGGCCTGATGCTGGGCGGAGACTGTACGATCGACGCCAGGCTGGATTGGGAGAGGATCCGTTGGGTCGTGGAAGCAGCAAGAAGCATTTGATAACAAAAGACAGCAAAAAGAAAGGAAGAGATTTTATGAAAAAGTGGAAAAAATTTGCAGCCCTTGGTTTAGCCGGTATTATGGTATTTAGTCTTTCGGCCTGTGGAGGCGGATCGGATACACAGGAAGCGGCACCGGCGCCGGCTCCTGCAGCGGATGAGACGGATGCGGCAGATGGGGCGCCGGCAGAAGAAACAGACGGCGGATCAGCGCAGGAAGCAAAAGAATACGAGCCTGTGACGTTGACTTTCTGGAACGGTTTTACCAGCACTGACGGAGAGGTGCTTCAGCAGATCGTCGATGATTTCAATGCATCAAATGAGTGGAATATCACGATAGAAATGGACGTTATGCCATGGGATACCTTTAATGAAAAACTTCCGGCGGCTATTGCGGCAGGGGATGCACCGGATTTCGTGCTCTGTTCCTCCGGTTACTATGTTCCCTATGTGGAAGCGGGCAGTTTTGTGGATGTGAGTGAGTTCTATGATCTTCCCGGCGTGGATAAGAACGATTTTGATCCTAATGTAGTGGATCTGCTTTACTATGATGATCTCTGTGTAGGTATCCCCATGCAGATGGTATCCCATTATTTCTATTGGGACAAGGATCTGTATGCAGAGGCAGGACTGGATCCCGAGAGTCCGCCGGAAACCTGGGAGCAGGTGATCGAGTATGCACAGATTCTTACGGATAAGAGTAAGAATCAGTATGGATTTCTCGTTCCTGCCAATAACAACGTGACTGCGCAGTATGCTATGTATGCACATGGCGGCGGGTATATGAATGAAGAGGAGACACAGGCGCTGTTTAACTCAGAGGCAAATCTGGCAGCTTTTGAAGATCTGAGGACGCTGTACGATTATTCGCCTAAGGACAGCGACGACAATACCTATATCAGCGGGCAGCTAGCACAGTTTATCAATGGTCCGTGGATCATCAACGGCTTACGGGAGAATGAGATCAACTTTGGAGTGGCGGCAGTTCCGCCCTGTGAAGGCAATGATCCCGGCGCGGCGGTCATCCCTGTCGGATTCTCCATTCCCAAGACCACTTCCGAGGAACACAAGGAACTGGTATATAAGTTTGTGCAGTATTGGAACACGGAAGAGATCTGCACCAGGTGGACAAAAGAATGCGGCACACCTGCTTATTTGATCTCGGCACAGAAGAATTTCGCAGACGATCCGTTGACCTCGGCACTTTCCGAGCCTCTTGCATATGGACATATCGAGTGTAAGATCCACGGTGTAAACCCGATTGCCAGTGAAACGCTTTATCCTGCACTGGGAGAAATCTTTGCGGATGCGGATATCAAGGAGACGCTTGACAAATACAATGACGTAATGCAGGGAATTCTTGACAAGTAAATGTTGTAAAAGATGATTTAGAAAAGGATGCTGTCTTTACACATCGGCATCCTTTTCTGTATTACAGGGGAGAAATGCGCAGAAAGGAGTCGGGGTATGAAAAAAGGTTTGGCCAAATGGACCGGTAAGGACAGAGTGGGATATCTGTTTATCTTTCCCGGTATGCTTATCTTATTTGTATTTACGATCATTCCGCTGGTGGTCTCTTTTATCATCAGCTTGACGAATCTGGATATTTTTCTGGCCTGGCCGAACATGGTAGGGCTGGAAAATTTTAAAAGGACGATGGCAGACGAGCGGGTGCTGAATGCGTTCAAGAACACTTTCTATTATGTGGTGCTTTCGGTGCCGATTCAGCTGGTCGCTGCATTGGTACTGGCATACTGGCTGTATAAGCCAACGGTTTTTAACAAACTGTGCCGCTCAGTCTTTTACGTACCGGTGCTTTGCTCTTTTACGGCGATCGGTATTCTTTTTAACCTGATGCTGAATTCGACGGTGGGGTATATTCCTTTTCTGATCAGCAAAGTAAGCGGAGAGCCTGTTGCCCTTCTGGCGGAAGAAAAATATGCCATGGCGGTGATCATTTTTATTTCGATCTGGAAGGCATTCGGCAAGACACTGATCATACTGGTAGCCGGGATCAATGATATTCCAGGCACTTATTTCGATGCATCCGAAGTAGACGGCGCCACGAAATTACAGCAGTTCTTCCATATTACAGTGCCGAACCTTCTGCCAACCATCAACTTCACGCTGCTGACGACATTGATCGGGGCATTTCAGGTCTTCGACGCGGTGTACGTGACGACCGGAGGCGGACCCAGATACACGACGGAGACTATGGTGCAGTATATTTACCTGCGTGGATTTTCGGCGCCCTACGAACTGGGTTATGCCTCCGCCATGTGTATTGAACTGTTCTTTGTCATTGCGGTGATCGTTCTGTTCTTTAAGGGATACATGGAACGCAGGATCCAAAACAATATGTAGGAGGTGGCTATGAAGAAATATTTTAAACCGTATAATATCATCAGAGTGCTGGTGTGCCTGATCGTACTGTTTCTTATTGTGTTTCCCTTCTTGTGGCTGATCCTGAGTACTTTCAAGATGCAGAAGGATATCATCAAATGGCCACCCACCCTTTGGCCCAAAAGGTGGACGATCCAAAACTATATCAAGGTGTGGGACCGGATTCCTCTTGCCAGCTATATCAAGAATACGGTGATCTTTGCAGGGGCGGTATCGGTCTGCTCTGCCCTGGTGGACTCTTTGGCAGGTTATGCCTTTGCACGACTCCAGTTTAAGGGACGGGAAGTGATCTTCAATATTGTGCTGCTGACCATGCTGATCCCTTTTCAGATCGTTATGATCCCGTTGTATCTGGAGCTGCACAACTTCGGGATGCTGAACACTTATCTGGGGCTGATCATACCGAGGGCGGCTTCGGCGTATGGGATGTTTTTCATGCGGTCGTTTTATATGGGACTTCCAAAGAGTCTGGAGGAAGCGGCAAGGATCGACGGTATGAGTGAGTTTGGCATTTTCACGAAGATCATGTTCCCGCTCTGTAAGCCGGCTTTTGTGACCTTTTTCATTTTCTGTCTGACCTCCAACTGGAATGACCTGATCTATCCGCTGATGATGACCAATTCCACAAAGATGAGGACTCTCTCTGCCGGACTGGCAATGTTTGTCGGTGAAGGTGTCAGAGAGACGGGACCGGCGCTGGCGGGAGCGCTGATTTCGATTGCGCCGCTGCTCATTCTGTATTGTTTCGCACAGGAACTTTTCGTAGAAGGCATCGCGGTTTCCGGCATGAAGGAATAAAGTGCCGGTATGTGAATGCGCAGGAAAGTGGCAGATAAGAGTACAGCAGGGAAAAGTGGTATCTGTCACCAACAGGAAATCACGAGAAAGGATGCAGGCATGTTTGAAGATGCAGGAAGAAAATTATCCGGTATGGTGAAGATTCCTACCGTGAGCGGTAAGGGGCATAAGGAGGAGTATCATATCGAGGCATACAGGAAGTTTTTGAAAAAGGAATTTGCAGAAATCTTTGCCGTTGCGGAGGAAATCCCGGTAGGGGAGGCCAGGCTTCTCAGACTGCCGGGAAACGGCAGTAAAGGAGGGAAGCCGGTACTGTTTACCGGCCATATGGATGTGGTGCCGGCGGTCGACGGCAAGGCCTGGAAGTATCCGCCCTTTTCCGGTGAAATCGCGGAGGAAAGAGTCTGGGGCAGAGGGGCGCAGGATATGAAAGGGCCGCAGTGTGCGCTTTTGATGGCACTGGACGGTCTGTTGAAAGAGGGATGGAGACCGAAGAGGGAAGTATGGCTGTATCTGTCCTGTGACGAGGAAACAGGAGGAGAGACGACAGGGACTGCGGCGTCATTACTCAGACGAAAAGGGATTTCTTTTGCGGTGGTATTTGACGAAGGCGGTACGATCTGTGAAAACTTTATGGGATTGGTCGAAGGAAAAGCCGCCGTCATGGCTGTCGGGGAGAAAGGATCTTTGGAGTACAGATTTACGGCCCTTGCACAGGGCGGTCACTCGGCCGCGCCGCCGAAGCATTCTGCCATTGTCAGGCTTGGTGCGTTGATGTGTGAGATAGAAGGTACGGATATCTTCCGCAGAAATCTCAGTGCAGGGGGACGGGCCATGCTGCGGGCAGCGGCAGAATGTCTTCCGGCGGAAGATGAGAGACGAAAGGATCTTCTCACGGCTTCCATGGAGGAGGGAGACTATCCGGTTCTTCATAAGATCTGCTCACAGGCGGAAAGCCTTTTGGGTTCTACGATTGCCTTTACCATGATAGAAGGAGGGACAGCCTTTAATGTGATGCCCAGAAAGGCAGTGCTGACGGCTAATGTCAGAGTGTCGGCGTTGGAGACAAAAGAAGAGGTGACAGAGAGGTTGACGGCTGTGGCGAAGAAGCATGATTTGCTCT
>Ga0137308_101397_pt1 | contig 24120 bp, 23 predicted proteins | sample Inofrocosms_June_FD_97181 | JGI IMG/M metagenome (GOLD analysis project Ga0137308, IMG submission 97181) | Mouse cecal microbial communities from Vienna, Austria - N-Acetylneuraminic and N-Acetylglucosamine D2O microcosms_June | ecosystem: Host-associated > Mammals > Digestive system > Large... | reverse complement strand
TCAGTGCTTCCTTAGATAAAATCCGGGCCGGGCAAAACGCCCGGCCCGGATTCTCATTCGCTCTGGCGCAGAAGGCCCTGCTTGATGTCCCACAGCTTCTGGCTGAGATCCACGTAATACGTGTGGGGATTCTCGAAGCGCTTCACCTCGTCCCAGAGGGTCTCCACCTGGGTCCTGCAATAGTCCTGAATCTCCGTGAGGCCGGGGCGTTCGTAGACCAGCTTCCCCCCCTGGAAAACGGGGACCTGGAGGGGCTTTGCCGTGAAGCCGGTGTAGGTCTTCCGCTTCCAGGTGGCCCGGGGATCGAAGAGCTCCAGGCTCCGGTTCTCGTCCACGGTTTCGTCCCAGACGGTGATATAGTCCGCCTCCGCCTTGCCGGTGGCCCGGTCAAAGATGCGGTAGACTTTTTTAAAGTGGGGGTTGGTAATCTTGTCCACATTTTCGCTGACCTTGATTTTGGGGACGACGGACCCGCCCTCGTCCTCCACCGCCACCAGCTTGTATACCCCGCCGAAGACCGGCTGGCTGCTGGCGGTGATCATCCGCTCGCCCACGCCGAACATGTCGATTTGGGCCCCCTGGATCAGCAAGTCCCGGATGATGTACTCGTCCAGGGAGTTGGAGGCGGAGATCCGGCACTCCGTCCAGCCCGCATCGTCCAGCATCTTCCTGGCCTTCCGCGTCAGGTAGGCAATGTCTCCCGAGTCCAGGCGGATGCCGCACTTTTTAATCCCCAAAGGCTTCAGCACCGCGTCGAAGGCCCGGATGGCGTCGGGCACGCCGGATTTCAGCGTGTTGTAGGTATCCACCAGGAGGGTGGCGTTGTTGGGATAGAGCTTGCAATAAGTCTCAAACGCCTCATACTGGGTGTCGAACATCTGGACCCAGGCGTGGGCCATGGTGCCCCCGGCGGGCACGCCGTAGAGCTGGTCGGAGATGGTGCAGGCCGTCCCGGCGCAGCCGCCGATGTAGGCCGCCCGGGCCCCGGTGATGGCCCCGTCGGTGCCCTGGGCCCGGCGGGAGCCGAATTCCAGCACCGTCCGCCCCTGAGCCGCCCGGACGATGCGGTTGGCCTTGGTGGCGATGAGGCTCTGGTGGTTGATGGCCAGCAGGGTAAAGGTCTCAATGAGCTGGGCCTGGATGGCGGGGGCCCGGACGGTCACCACGGGCTCCTGGGGGAAAATGGGGGTCCCCTCGGGGATGGCCCAGATGTCCCCGGTGAAACGGAAGTCCTTCAAATAAGCCAGGAACTCCTCGGAAAACAGATTCCGGTCCCGGAGGTACGCGATGTCCTCCTCGTCAAAATGCAGATCCAGAATATACTCAATGAGCTGGTCCAGGCCCGCGCAGATGGCAAAGCCCCCCTTGTCCGGCACGTCCCGGAAGAACACGTCGAAATAGGTCATCCGGTCCTGAAAGCCCGCCTGGAAATAGCCGTTGCCCATGGTCAGCTCATAGAAGTCACAGAGCATGGTCATGTTCAGCTTTTGTTCGGTGCGCATGGCAGGAGCCCCCTCTTTTGAAGTTGTTCCCTTGATTATAAGCAAAGCGCCAGGGAAATGCAATCTCTTTTTTGGGAAAAATTCACGAAAAATACAGGGAATATCGGGCGTATTTTTGCCAATAGCGGCAGGGCCCGCCTTTAGGCGGGCCCTGCGTTTTTTCAGGATGCTTGGTCGTACTCCAGCTGCCAGAAGCCCTCCGCCCGGTCCGCCCGAAGGTACACGGCCGTTTCCCCCGCAAAGCTGTCGGTGAAGCTCTCGCGGACGGTTTCGCCCTCCGCCGTCTCGAAGGAAACCGTATAGGTCAGGCCGTCCTCCTCCGGCAGGGTAAAGGAACAGAGCTGGGTGTCGGAAATGGCCGCCTCCGACGAGAGGGTTTCGCCGCCGTATTCCACGGTGATGTTGGAGATGGCCTCCGGGGCGTAGTTGGTGAGAATCAGGTTGCCCTCCACGGCTTCCTCCCTCTGCCCGCAGGCGGCGAGAAGAAGCAGGAGGCCGAACGCCCAAAACAGCTTTCTCATCCCTCCGCCTCCCGCAGACGCTCCACAATGGTTCGTTTTGACACGGAGCGGTAGGTCCAAAGGGGCACCAGGGCCCCCAGAGCCAGGAAGATGGGCAGGATCACCAGGATGGGCGTCACGGTAAGCCGGTAGGAGAAGAACCAGAAGACGTCCGACAGGACGGTCCCCATCAGGGGGCCGATGCACACCGTCATCACCAGGGACACCGCCAGGGCCAGGAGCGTGTAATAAAGGCCTTCGTACACCAGCATGATTTTCAGCTGCTTCCCGGTCATGCCGATGGACTGGAGCACCGCCAGCTCCCGCTTCCGGGTGAGGATGCCAGTGAGGACCGCGTTGACGAAGTTCAGCACGCCCACAAGGCCGATGATGAAGCTCAGCGCCCCGCCCATGGTCATGAACATGCCCCGGAAGCCCTCGAACTCGGCGACGTAGGTGGCCCGGCTCTCATAGTCGTAGAGGGGCTGGACGCTCTCCGTGTACTCCGCCAGGAAGGACTCCATGCCCGCCTCCGCCTCGTCGGTGGTGTTGAAGAGATAGGTCATGACGCTGGCGGTGCCGGTGTCCTGCTTGAACCGCTCCGCCCCCAGGATGAACTCGTCGCAGCCCAGAACCCGGTAGCGGTAGGAGATGGAGTTGGGAATCCGCACCAGGGCGCAGACGGTGTAGTCGATGTCCTCGTAGGCCTTGGCCCGCTCCCCCCAGGGGCGGCCGCCCTCGATGGCGGCGTCCACGTCCTCAATGATTTCCCCGGTATCCCGGTAGAAATACTCCATCTCTGTGATATGGCGGATGGTCACAGTATCTCCCAGCCTGGCCCAGTTGCTGCCCCATTGGGTGGCGTTGTAGTCGTCGGACAGGTACACGGCGGCAATGGCCTTCTGGCTGGGGTCCGACAGGGGGGCCAGGTCTCCCTCCAGTACATTCAGCAGGCTCAAGGGGAAGTCCTCCATGCCGTACATCTGCACGCCGGTCTCCAGAAGCCCGCTGGGTTGCCGGGAGGTTCTCGCGACGATCTCGTCCACAACCTCCGGGGGATTATACATTCCATAGCCCTGCCGGAACCAATCCTCGGTGACAAACTCCTTCATGGCGGAGACGCCGCCATAGACGCGCCCGCTCTCCTCCAGACCGTTTCGGGCATTGACGTCGGAGATAATCTCCTCCGGCACCGCCTCGTCCTCGGTACGGAAGCCGCCGCTGGGCTGGAAGTAGGCGGCGTCTCCCAGGATAAAGTCCACATCCGCGTTCCGGGCCAGGTACTTATTCATGTCAAAGCCGGTGGCGAAGGTGTAGGTAATCGTTGCCAGCACCACCGCCAACGTCAGGGAAATGACCGTCACCACGGTTTTCCCCCGGCTCCGGCCCAGGTTGGCCCAGGCCATGCCCGGAAGGGACGCGCCGCTCCGGGCTTTGCGGACCTTCTCCCGCTTCCCCGCCTTTTTCGGCCCGCCGCCCTCGGTGTAGCGCACGGCCTCCACCGGGGAGACCTTCGCCGCCATGCGGCCCGGACGGGCGCAGGAGAGGAACACGGTCAGCAGGGCGAACAGCGCCGCTCCAATGAAAATCAGGGGGTTGAAGGAGACGAAGGCGTTCTTGTAGCTCAGCTGGGTCATGATGACCGGGGTGAGCTTGTTGCCGATGACAAAGCCCAGGAGCAGTCCAATGGGGATGCCGATAAGGCTGAGAAGCAGGGCCTGCTGCCGGACGACGCGTTTGATCTGCTTGCCGGTGGTGCCGATGGTTTTCAGAAGGCCGTAAAACCGGATATCGTTGGTGACGGAAATTTGGAAGACGTTGTAGATAATCAGGTAGCCGGTGAAGATAATCAGCAGCAGCAAAACCACAATGGCGATCAGCGTGGAGATGTCAAAGCTGTTGGAAAGCTGGGCCCCGGAGTAGCCCCAGTTGACGCCGATTTTCAAGTAATTCTCCCCCTGGGGGTCGTCGTGCTGATAGCCGTGGTTCTCCAGGATCTGAAGGATGTTCTCCTCGATCTGGAGGTCGCTTTTGAACATCATGTCCAGGTTCCATTCTCCGGTCATGGAGTAGGGGTCCCCGCTGCCCTGGGCACCTAACTCCTCGGCGGCGGAGCGGGGCAGGAGCACATTGCTGGCCACCAGGGCGCTGTCGTACTCCCACCATCCCGAGAGGGTGAAGGTCCGGGTGACCAGCTTCCGGCTGGAGGTGTTTTCGTCAAGGTAGAAGGAAATGGTGAATTTCGCGCCCACCTTCGGCTCCACCCCCAGAAGGGCCAGAACGCGGGTGTCCGTGGCGGCCTCGTCGGTGCCCTCCCGGGGGAGGGTCCCTTCGACTGGCTGGCAGAAGTAGTGGGGCGCGGCGGCGGGCTCCAGGTAGGAGACCTCCACATGGGATTTGTTGAAGGGCGGGTCCACGGGCATGCCCACGAACAACCGGGCGAAGTCCTCTTGAATCAGCGGGTCCGTCCGCATTTCCTCCACCTGCTCCCAGGTGAGGCCCTTGATGGTGCCGTGAAAGTCGCCGCCCGCCTGGCGGAAATTCTCCTGCTGGAAGGAATAGTTGATGGAGGAAGCGATGGTAAAGAGGGAGGTGAACAAGATGGTGGTTAGGGCAATGGCCAGGACGGCCACGATGTTGCGGGTCCGGGCGGCCCGCATGGACCGGAAGCCCAGGCGGCGGACGCAGCCCTTGTTGGCGACACGGATCATGGTTACGCCTCCTCCCCGGTGGTCCGGGAGGACCGGATTTTCCCGTCCTCAATGCGGATGATGCGGTCCGCCATTTGGGCGATTTCCTCGTTGTGGGTAATCATGACGATGGTTTGGGCAAACTTCTCGCTGGTGATTTTCAGCAGGGCCATCACGTCCTGGCTGGTTTTGGAGTCCAGGTTGCCGGTGGGCTCGTCGGCCAGGATGATGGCGGGCTTGGCCGCCAGGGCCCGGGCGATGGCCACCCGCTGCTGCTGGCCGCCGGAGAGGTTGTTGGGCAGGTTCCGGAGCTTTTTCTCCAGGCCCAGAGTCTCGATGATCTGGTCCACATAGGCGGCGTCGGGCTTCTGGCCGTCCAGTTGAATCGGGAGGACGATGTTCTCATAGACGCTGAGGACAGGGACCAGGTTGTAGTTCTGGAAGATAAAGCCGATTTTCCGGCGGCGGAAGATGGTGAGAGCCTCGTCCTTGAGGGAGAAGATGTCTTTCCCGTCCACGCTGACGGAGCCGGAGGTGGGCCGGTCCAGCCCGCCCAGCATGTGGAGGAGGGTGGACTTGCCGGAGCCGGAGGTGCCGACCACGGCGGCGAATTCGCCCTTTTCCACCGTCAGGTCCACGCCGTCCAGGGCGCGGACCTCCGTCTCGCCGGAGCCGTAGTGCTTGTGCAGGGCCTTTGTCTCTAAGATTGTCATATCCTGATACCTCCAAGGTAAAGTGTTTTCAAGCCATGGGGCTTTTACTGTAGATACTCTACCATAGGAATCTGTCCAGATTCTTTCTCAAATCTTACAGAGTTGAAAGAAGCCGCGCCCCCGCCCGAAGGGCGAGTACAAGCTCCCTTGCATTTTGCGTACCTTTCCGCTACAATAAACCTGCGGAGATAAAAACACGGCCCGGTCGGTAGTCCGGGCGTACCCCTTCGGGTATCAGTAACCTGCCTCCTTTGGTTGTCCGTTCTCCGTGAGAGACACGAAAAGGAGGAACCGCGTATGGAAACCGGATACGCAAAACTGACCGTCCGCTTTGAGGACCCCTTCTGGGTCCTCCTCTACGAGCGGGGCGGCGGCGGGGTCTATGAGGCCTGCAAGCTCCCCTTCGGGGCCGAGCCGGGGGACCAGGAGGTCTACGCCTTTTTGCTGGAGAACTGGCGGAGCCTGCGCTTCAGCCCGCCCGTCGCCGCCAAGGGCCCCTTCGAGAGGAAGGTCAGCCCCAAGCGTGCCCGCCGGGAGGCCCAAAGGGCCGTCCGCCCCGCCGCCATAGGCACCAAAGCCCAACAGGCCCTGGCTCTCCAACGGGAGGAGGGCAAAGCCGCCCGGACCCGCCGCAGCCGGGCGGAACGGGAGGCGGAGGAGGAGCGGAAATTCGCCCTCCGGCAGGAAAAACGGAGGGAGAAGCGGAAGGGACATTAAAGAATTCGGAAGGAATACGCAGGACAGCGCCCCGGAGAGGACCTCCCTCCCCGGGGCGCTGTTCATTGGCTCTGCCCGTGGTTCCGCTCCATAGAGGCGGCGTGCTCCTGCTCCATCACGTCCAGCAGCTCCGCGACGCGGCCGGAGGAATAGCGTTCCCGGCAGGCGGCCAAGGTCTGGGCAAACTCCTCCGAGCCGCCGTGCCAGGCGGCGTCGGCGGTGGCGATGCTCCTGCAAATCACGTCCGCCGCCAGGGGCTGGTCCCAGTAGTCCACCCGCTGATTCCCCATCAGCACCAGATAGGCCAGCACCGTGTCCGGCGCTTCCAGGAAGCGGCTGCGGAGTTCCTCGCTGGACCCCTCCGTCAGCGCGTCGCCCCACAGGTCAAAGACGATGAGCTGGTCCAGGGGAACCGTGTCCGTGTGGCCCATGATATACATGAACCGCTCATCGTCGTGGCCTACGCTAAGGCCAAACGACTCCAGGTCGACGCTGACCGCCTCCCACTTCGTCTCCTCCAGTTCCGGGAAGCCGGAGGGGACCGGGGCTGTTTCTTCCGGCGGCAGGTCCTCCGGCGGCGCTTCGGACGGCGAAGCCCCCTGCCCGCCGCAGGCGGCAAGCAGGAGGCACAGCGCCAACGCCAGAGCGGGGATGCCCGTGACGTTCGTTTTCATATTACTTGCTCAGGGCCTCGTCAATGGCCTTGGCGGCGGTTTTGCCCGCGCCCATGGCCAGAATGACCGTGGCCGCGCCGGTCACCGCGTCGCCGCCGGCATAGACCTTCTCCCGGGAGGTCAGGCCGTCTTCGTTCACCACGATGCCGCCCTTGCGGTTGATTTCCAGGCCCTTGGTGGTGGACTTGATCAGGGGGTTGGGGCTGGTGCCAAGAGACATAATCACGCAGTCCACGTCCAGGTCAAACTCGCTGTCCGGCACCTCGATGGGCCGCCGCCGCCCGGAGGCGTCGGGCTCGCCCAGCTCCATGCGGATGCAGCGGATTTTGTTCACGTCGTCGTTTTCGTCGGCGAAGATTTCCACCGGGTTGCAGAGGGTCTTGAAGATGATGCCCTCCTCCTCGGCGTGCTCCACCTCTTCCTTCCGGGCAGGGAGCTCCTCCATGCCCCGGCGGTAGACGATGTACACCTCGGCCCCCAGGCGCTTGGCGCAGCGGGCCGCGTCCATGGCAACGTTGCCGCCGCCCACGACCGCCACCTTCTTGGGCCGCTGAATGGGGGTGTCGGAGTCGGGCAGATACGCCTTCATCAGGTTGATGCGGGTCAAAAACTCGTTGGCGGAGTAAACGCCCCGGTAATTCACGCCGGGGATGTCCATGAACATGGGGAGCCCAGCGCCGGAGCCGATGAACACGGCCTCGAAGCCCTGCTCCTCCATCAGCTCGTCGATGGAGATGGTCCGGCCGATAACCGTATCCGTGGCGATGGTCACGCCCATGGCCTTCAATCCGTCCACTTCCTTCTGGACGATGGCCTTGGGCAGACGGAACTCGGGGATGCCGTACACCAGCACGCCGCCCGCCAGATGGAGGGCCTCGAACACGGTGACGTCATAGCCCTTCCGGGCCAGGTCGCCCGCGCAGGTGAGGCCCGCGGGGCCGGAGCCCACCACGGCGACACGGTGGCCGTTGGAAGCGGGCTTTTCCGGGGCCTCGGTGCAGTGGGCGTTGTGCCAGTCGGCCACAAACCGCTCCAACCGGCCGATGCCCACGGGATCGCCCTTCTTGCCCCGGACGCAGTACATCTCGCACTGGGTCTCCTGGGGGCACACCCGGCCGCAGACGGCGGGCAGGGCGGAGGTGTTGGAAATGATCTGGTAGGCCGCCTCAAAGTCGCCCTTGGCAACCTCTGCGATGAACTCAGGGATATGTACCATGACGGGGCAACCCTGCATGCAGGCGCGGTTCTTGCAGTTTAAGCAGCGCTGGGCCTCGTCCAGGGCCTGCTCCTCGGTGTAGCCCAGGGCCACCTCCTGGAAGTTCTTATTCCGGACGTTGGGGTCCTGGGAGGGCATGGGGTTTTTCTGTAAAGACATATTGGCCATGATTATTCGGCCTCCTTCTTAAAGAGGTTGCAGGTTTCCTCGTGCTTGTGCTTCTCGAATTCCATGTACATCTGGTTCCGCTTCACGGCCAGATCCCAATCCACCTTGTGGCCGTCGAAGTCCGGGCCGTCCACGCAGGCGAACTTCATCTCGCCGCCCACGCTCAGGCGGCAGCCGCCGCACATGCCGGTTCCGTCGATCATGATGGGGCTCATGGAGACGGTGGTGGGGACGCCGTAGGGCTCCGTAGTCTTGGAGACGAACTTCATCATGACCATGGGGCCGATGGCGAAGACCTCGTCGTACTGGTTCCCTTCTTCAATGAGCTCCTTCAAAGCCTCGGTGACCAGGCCCTTGCGGCCATAGCTCCCGTCGTCGGTGCAGACGATGAGCTTGTCGGAGGACTTCTTGAACTCGTCCTCGAGAATCACCAGGTCCTCGGTGCGGAAGCCCACCACGGCGTGGACCTCGGCCCCGTCGTCGTGGAACTTTTTCAGCACCGGGTAGGCGATGGCGCAGCCCACGCCGCCGCCGACCACGCAGACCTTTTTCTTGCCCTCGGTCTCGGTGGCCTTGCCCAGGGGGCCCACGAAGTCCTGGAGGCAGTCGCCCTCGTTGAGATGGCTGAGCTTTTCCGTCGTCGCGCCCACGGTTTGGACGATGATGGTGACGGTGCCCTTTTCCGGGTCGTAGGCGTTGATGGTAATGGGGATGCGTTCGCCCTTTTCGTCCACCCGGAGGATGATGAACTGTCCCGGCTGGGCCTTCTTGGCGATCAGCGGGGCCTCGATCTCGTACAGGGTGACGGTGGGGCGCAGAGCCTCTTTTCTGACGATTTTGTACATATGCTTCCTTCTTTCCCGATCATGTCATGGTTGTGATGTTCGGTCTTGCCCGACACGCTGCAGGCAAGGCCTGGAGCCCGTGTCCTGCCATTGACACATTGTTTCTAGTTTAGCATAAGGGACGGAAACCGTCAATTGGTTTCCCTTGGATTTTTGCAAGAACCTGTGTTCATCTGAGAAGGCAAAGCCCTGTCAATGCGCCGGACTTGCAAACCGCCCAAATCTATGCTATATTATTAAATTTGTGGAAACACTCCCATTATTAAAAACCAGGAGGCTGCAACATGGCCGCTTTTAAGGACGAAATCGCCCGGAGGCGAACCTTCGCCATCATCTCCCACCCCGACGCGGGCAAAACCACCCTCACGGAAAAGCTCCTGCTCTACGGCGGGGCCATCGCCCAGGCGGGCGAGGTCAAGGGCAAGCGGGCCCGGGCCGCCACCAGCGACTGGATGGAAATTGAGAAGCAGCGGGGCATCTCCGTCACCTCCTCCGTCATGCAGTTCCAGCACGACGGCTACTGCGTCAACATCCTGGACACCCCGGGCCACCAGGATTTCTCCGAGGACACCTACCGCACCCTCATGGCGGCGGACTCCGCCGTCATGGTCATCGACGCCGCCAAGGGCGTGGAGCCCCAGACAAGAAAGCTCTTCCGGGTCTGCGCCCTGCGGCACATCCCCATCTTCACCTTCATCAACAAGATGGACCGGGAGAGCCGGGACCCCCTGGAGCTCTGCGGCGAGGTGGAGGCGGAGCTGGGCATCGACACCTACCCCGTCAACTGGCCCATTGGCTCCGGGAAGGAATTCCAGGGGGTCTATGACCGGGAGTCCGCCCATATCCTCTTCTTCTCCGGCGAGGGCCACGCCAAAAAGGCCGAGGCCACCGCCGTGGACCTGGATGACCCCAACCTGGGGGGCATGCTTGGGGAAAACCGCTGGCGGCAGCTTCAAGAAGAAGTGGAGCTGCTGGGGGCGGGCCGGGACTTCGATCTGGAAGCCGTCCGGGCCGGGACTCTCTCCCCCGTCTTCTTCGGCTCCGCCCTGACCAATTTCGGCGTGGAGCCCTTTTTGAAAGCCTTCCTCCGCATGACCTCCGCCCCCTTAAGCCGCATGGCGGGAGAGGAGGAGATCGACGCTTTCTCTCCGGACTTCTCCGCCTTCGTCTTCAAAATTCAGGCCAACATGAACAAGGCCCACCGGGACCGTCTGGCCTTTATGCGCATCTGCTCCGGCCGCTTCCAGCGGGACGCGGAGTACTTCCACGTCCAGACCGGCAAGAAAATGCGCCTCTCCCAGCCCCAGCAGATGATGGCGGCGGAGCGGGAGATTGTGGACGAGGCCTACGCCGGGGACATCATCGGCGTGTTCGATCCCGGCATTTTCTCCATCGGCGACACCGTCACCGTGCCGGGGAAGAAGTTCCGCTACGCGGGCATCCCCACCTTCGAGCCGGAGCACTTCATGCGGGTGTCCCCCAAGGACACCATGAAGCGCAAGCAGTTCATCAAGGGCACGGAGCAGATCGCCCAGGAGGGTGCCATCCAGATCTTCAAGCGCCCCGGCGGCGGCATGGAGGAGGTCGTGGTGGGAGTCGTGGGCACCTTGCAGTTCGACGTGTTCCAGTACCGCATGAAGGCAGAGTACGGCGTGGAGCTCTACATGGAGGGCCTGCCCTACGACCACCTGCGGCTCATCACCGAGTGCCCCGTGAAGCCCGACGAGCTGGTCCTGTGCACCGGCGCGGCGGTGCTGGAGGACTTCAAGGACCGGCTTCTGGTGGCCTTCGGCGGCGAGTGGTCCGTGGGCTTTTTGACCAAGCACAACCCCGGCCTGGTGCTGGAGGACGCTTTGAGCGTGTCATGAAATCAATTCTCATTGCAGAAGACGACCGGGCCCTGGGGGACGGGCTGTGCCTGGCCCTCAAGGACCCGGCGCTGGAGCTGACGCTGTGCCGGACCCTCTCTGCCGCCCGGTCCGCCCTGGAGGCGGGAGGCTTTGACCTGCTGATTCTGGACGTGAATCTCCCCGACGGAAACGGGCTGGACTTCCTCCGCCGTCTCCGGGCCGGGGCCAATTCCGTCCCCGTCATCCTGCTGACCGCCAACGACATGGAGACGGACATCGTGGCGGGGCTGGAGTCCGGGGCGGACGATTACGTCACCAAGCCCTTCTCCCTGGCGGTGCTCCGGGCCCGGGTCAACGCCCAGCTCCGCCGGGATCGCGGGGCTGTCCCCAGCGGGCCCCTGGTCCTGGACGGGTTTTCCTTTGACTTTGAGCGCATGGAGTTCCGGCGGGACGGGCGGAGCGTCGATTTGAGCAAGACGGAGCAGAAGCTCCTCCGCATTCTGGTGGAGAACCGGGGGCGGACCCTGCCCCGGGAGCTGCTGGTGGACCGGGTGTGGACCGGCGGGGCGGAGTATGTAGACGAAAACGCCCTGTCCGTGACGGTGAAGCGCCTCCGGGGCAAGCTGGAGGAAAACCCCTCCAAGCCCCGGTATCTGAAAACTGTCTACGGCATCGGCTACACCTGGACCACCGGAGAGAAAGAGGGCTGAGGCATGATAAGCGCGGGATACGGCTTCCTTGCCGTTTTGCTTCCGGCGGCGGCGCTGTTCCTCTGGGACCGCTGGCGGATGCGCCGCCTGCTCCGCCGCCTGGATCAGATGCTGGACGAGGCCATCCGGGGAGACTTTCGGGAGGAGGCTTTTGACGAAACCCTGCTCTCCGCCCTGGAGACGAAGCTGTCCCACTACCTCAGCGCCTCCTCCGTCTCCGCCGTTCATCTCCGGGAAGAGCGGGACAAAATCAAGTCCCTTATCGCCGACATCTCCCACCAGACGAAAACCCCCATCGCCAACGTGCTGCTCTACACCCAGCTTCTGGAGGAACAGGCCCCGGAGGACTGCCGGGCCTGCACCGCCGCCCTGGGGGAACAGGCAAGAAAGCTCCAATCCCTCATTGAGGCGCTGGTAAAAACCTCCCGCTTGGAGGCGGGGGTGCTGGTCCTCCATCCCCGGCCGGGGCCCCTGGGGCCCATGCTGGAGGAGGCGGTCTCCCAATTTGCCCCCAAGGCGGCGGAGAAGGGCCTGGAGCTGGTGCTGGAGCCCGCCGGGGCGGAGGCGGTTTTTGACCCCAAGTGGACGGCGGAGGCGGTGTGCAACCTCATCGACAACGCCGTGAAATACACCCCGGCGGGCCGGGTCACCGTCAGCGCCCGGGCCTATGAGCTCTTCGCCCGGGTGGATGTGGAGGACACCGGCCCCGGCATCCCGGAGGAGGAGCTGGCCAAGCTCTTCCAGCGGTTCTACCGGGGCAGAGCGGCCTCCGGCGAGGAGGGCGTGGGCGTGGGGCTCTACCTGGTCCGGCAGATTGCCCAGGGCCAGGGCGGCTACGTGAAGGCCTTCTCCCGGCCCGGGAGGGGGGCCAAGTTCTCCCTGTTCCTGCCCCGGAATTGATTGACAGCAAAGGAGCATCCTTATGAAATTAGAGTTTGTGCCCGCGGGCCGGATTGTAAGCGTCCACGGCATCCGGGGAGAGCTGCGGGTCCTGCCCCTGGAGGGGGAGGCGGACTTCCTCACCGGCTTTCAAACCTTCTATCTGGAAGGAAAGGCCGTCGCCGCCGCGTCCTGCCGGGTCCACAAGGGCATGGCCCTCCTCAAGCTGGAGGGGGTGGAGGACCGCACCGCCGCGGAAAGCCTCCGGGGAAAGGAGCTGCTGATCCGCCGGGCGGACGCGGGGCTTGCGCAGGGGGAGTACTTCGACGCCGAGCTCATTGGCCTGGACGTCTACGACGGGGAGACCGGGGAGTGCGTGGGGGAGCTGGTCCGGGTGGACCGCTATCCCGCCAGCAAGGTCTATACCGTCCGGGGAGTGACGGAGTTCCTGGTCCCGGCGGTAAAGGACGCGTTTATCCTGGGCGTGGACCTGGAAAACAACCGGATGGACATTCGGATGTGGGAGGGATTGACGGAGTGAACATCGACATTCTGACCCTGTTCCCGGACTCCGTGGACGCCATGCTGAACGTCAGCATCCTGGGCCGGGCCCAGGAGCGGGGGTACATCGCCATTCGGACCCACCAGATTCGGGAGTACACCACCAACAAGCAGATGCAGGTGGACGACTACCCCTACGGCGGGGGCCGGGGGGCCGTCATGCAGGCGGACCCGCTGTACCGCTGCTGGGCCCATGTGGTGGAGGCCCACGGGCCGGGGCGGACCATCTTCCTCTCCCCCTGCGGGCGGACCTTTACCCAAGGTCTGGCCCGGGAGCTGAAAGAGAACTATGAACACCTGATTCTGGTGTGCGGCCACTACGAGGGCGTGGACCAGCGCTTTCTGGACGAGTGCGTGGACGAGGAGATCTCCATGGGGGACTTCGTTCTCACCGGGGGGGAAATTCCCGCCATGGCGGTGGCGGACGCGGTGTGCCGCATGGTGCCCGGGGTCCTGCCGGACGAGGAGTGCTTCCAGGAGGAGTCCCACTGGAACGGGCTTTTGGAGTACCCCCAATACTCCCGGCCCGCTGTGTGGCACGACCGGGCGGTGCCGGAGATCCTCCTCTCCGGGGACCACGGGAAGGTGGCGGTGTGGCGGAAGAAGGAGAGCTACAAGCGGACCATGCGCCGCCGCCCGGATCTGTTCGCGAAGTTTGACGAGAGCCAATTGACCACCAAGGCGGAAAAAAAGGTCCTCCAGGAGGCCAGGAACGAGCTGGCCTTGGAGGTCGGGGAACCGTAAGAGCCGCCCGGCTTTGCCGGGCGGCTCTCTTTGCGGGAGGGAAGGCTTAAGCGGCGGTGAAGATGCCGGTGGGGCCGTCGGCTCCGCCAATGAGGTCTTCAAAGCCCGAGAAATCGGGGAAGCTGATTTTCACAGCCTTGCCCATGGCCTTGACCTCCATGGTCATGTCCAGGTCCGCGGAGACGTCCGCCGTCAGGCTGTCCTTGCCGTCGGAGGCTTTCACGCCCGCTTTCAGCGTCAGATCGGCGGCCGCGCTTTTCAGCGCCCCGTCCTTGCCCACGGTGTAGGTGAGGGTGCTGCCGTCCAGGGAGAGGGACATCTTCATGTCCAGGTCCGCCCCGGCCTCCAGCACGCCCAAAATCTGGCCCGTCAGGCCGTTGATCATTCCGGCAAAGGCGTTGTTCAGTTTCAGGGTGTAGACCATGCTGTCCCCGGAGGACTTGGCGGTGATGGAGTCGATGAAGGGCAGCTGGGCGGCGGAGGTCTTTCCGGATGCCTGCTCCATCAGGGCCATAAAGGCCTCCATGTCCATTCCCATCATATTCATGGGCATCTGATAGGACATATCGCCGGAGCGGACATATACCACGCCGTCTTTCAGCCAGTACTCCATTTTTTCGGTTTCGGTGGTCTCCCCGTCCGTCGCGGTGACGGTCAGGTCCATGGCCATCTGGAGCTCCTTGTCCAGGACCATCTGGATGCGGCCCTTGACCGTGGCGTCCGCCTTCTGGGTCATGTCCAGAGAAGTCCCGCCTTCGGTGCCCTTGACGCCGAGGCTCATAGCCATTTTCACGTCCACGGTGGTGTCCAGCCCCTGGGCCGCCGCCGCGCCGGAGGTCTGGAGAGCCCGGTAGGCCTCGATCTTGTCCGTCATGGGCTTGGCGGCCGCCGCGTCCACGGCCCCGCTCTCAATAAGGCTGGCCAGCAGGTAGGTGCTCCCGTCCTTCCGGTCCATGCCCAGGGCCTGATAGGTCATGGCCGCCAGGTCGTCCCGGAGGAATTTCCCGGTGAGCGCGGAGGTATCCAGCAGGCCAAGCCCCATCGCGAACTCCTGGGCGTTGGCGGCGGTGAAGTCCACGTTGTCCTGATAGCCCAGGGCCCGGAGGAGGAAGATGGTGTAGGCCTTGGCGGAGCAGGGCTCCGACCCGCCGAAGGTGGTCTCGGAGGTGCCGCTGGCAAGGCCCTTGTCCTTCAGCCACGCGGCGAAGGGGGCGGCGGTCCCGTTCACGTCGGTGAAGGGGCACTGGAGGTCCCCGGCGGCGTAGGCGGCCTTGGCCTCCTCCTCCGCGCCGTAGAGCCGGACCAGCATAATGGCGGCCTGGGACCGGGTGGGGGCCTTGTCCAGGTCAAAGCCGCCGGAGCCGCCCTTGAGCATGCCGATGGCAGAGAGCTCCGCCGCCGGGCCGTCAAAGCTGGAGGCGGAGGCGCTGACGCACAGCAGACCCGCCAGCGCCAGAGTGGTCAGCAGGATGGTCAAAAAGCGTTTCATAGAAAATCTCCTCTCTTCTCCGGCGGAAAATCGCCGGAACAGTACGTACTTCCATTGTATACCTGGGAAAATCCGCCGTCAAGCACAGTTTTTTGGAAACCTATTCAGAACGCGCACAGGGCCGTGAAGCAGGCCCCGCGGGGCCCCAGGCCCTCCACGAAATAGCCCGCCTCTCCCCGGAAGCCCTCCAAACGGAGGGTATCCCCCAGGACGGCCTCCCGGCTGTAGTTGATCTGGAACTCCCTGGGCGTTTGGATTTGCAAGTCCTCCGGCAGGGCGTCCCAGATGATGTCGGCGTAATTCCCGCTGAACAGGTGCCCGTTGCCGTCCAGGTCGGACCAGCGGACGGTCCGGGTCCCCAGGTCCTCCCGCCCCTCCCTGGGGAGGACGATTTTCCTGGTCTCCGGGCAGTCCAGGGGCCGATCCGAGGACAGCAGGGGCTTGGCCGTGAAGGCCGAGGGCCGCATGATCTTCCGGGTCTCCGGGTCCACCAGAATCCAGTCCGTCCGGGCGGAGACCCGGAGACGGCCCTGCCGGTCCCGCATCTCATAGTTCCGCCCCATGTGGGCGGCTTTGGCCCCCGCCTCCCAGGTGGTGATGTCCAGCACGTCCCCCGCGTGGGGACAGTCCTGAATTTTAATCGACGCCCGGGACAGGAGGAAGACCTCCCGGTTGGCCCACAGCACCTCATGGGTCAGGCCCCGGGCGTCGTAGTCGTACCCGGCGAAGGCCCCCAGGCGGCTGAGGAGCGCCGCCAGCCGGACCCGCTGCTCCCGGTCACAGTCCCAGAATACCAGCTCCTCCTGGCGGAAATAGCCGTTTTTATATAATTTTTGTTTGAAGCTTTCCATGGTAAAATCCCATCCTCCGTTGTTCACTGTTTGGGCGGCCTCAGCCGGGGAAAGACCGCCCGAAACGCCGACGAGGCCAGCATGGCCCCCACCGCCAGCGCCGCCGCCATGCCGAAGGTGTGGAGCAGGGTGCTGAGAAACGCGTCCGTCTCCCCGGCCACGCCGTGGCGCATGGCGTAATAGATGCCCCCGCCGGGCACCAGGGGCAGCAGGGCCACCAGCACGTAGCCCGTCACCGGGCAGCGGCGGACCCGGCTCATGACCTCGGCGAAGACGCCGATGGCCGCCGCCGCCAGGAAGGCCGCGAAAATGGTCTGCCCGCCCAGCAGATACACCAGCCAGCCCAGGGCCCCGCCCACCCCGGCGATGAGCTTTCCCAGCCCGTGGATGTTGAACATCAGCGTGAAGCCCACGCAGGCCCAAAAAGCGCAGAAACAGGGCAGGGCATACTCCCAAAAAACCGTTTCCATGCCGTCCTCCTTAGAAAAGCCCGCCCAGGGCCTGTCCCGCCGCCGCCCCCAGGGCGATGGCGGAGGCCACCAGGATGGCGTCCGCCGTGCGGCTCAGGGCGGAGAAGGTGTCCCCGGCCATGATCTCCCGCATGGCGTTGGTCAGGGCCACGCCGGGGACCAAAACCATCAGCGTGGAAATGGTCACCACGTCCACGCTCTCCCCCAGCCCCGCCTCCACCAGCGCCAGGGACAGGAAGGCCGCCAGGGCGCTGCACACCGCCGTGCGAAAGAAGCTGTTGGCCCCGATGAATTTCCCGCCGTACAGCAGGCACAGGCCCACCGCCAGGCCGCAGAGGAACGCGCAGGCCAGGTCCCGCAGCCCGCCGCCGAACAGCGGGGCGAAAAAGGCGGGGGCCGCGCCGTAACCCAGCAGCATCATCCGGGGGGAGTACCGGGGAATGGCCTCCGGCAGGGCATCGACCAGCGCCTGGGCCTCGTCCAGGGGCGGGACCTCCGCGCACAGGCGGCGGCAAAGGCCGTTGCACCGCTCCAGGAGCTCGATGTCCGTGCCGTGGAGCGGAACCCGGCGCATCCGGGTGACGGGCTGGCCCGCCGGGGTGGCCACGCTGACGATGAGGCAGTTGGGGATGGCGAAGACCTCCGGGCTCTCCAATCCGTAGGCGTGGAGGAGCCGCCGGGCGGACTCCTCCACCCGGTAGATCTCCGCGCCGCTGTACATCAGCTGATAGCCCAGCTCCGCCGCCATGTTCAGGAGCTTTTCATAGTCCATGGTTCAGTCCAGTATCTCCTTGAAATCCTCACAGAAATTGGGCCGGTGCACGTCCAGCACCACGGGGAGCTTCCCCTCCGCAAAGCGCTGGCTCAGGCCCTCCATGCCGTATTTCAGCTTGTATTCGATCTCCTCTTTGTAGGCTGGAATCAGCATGTAGAAGCAGATGGTCTTCCCGTCCTCCGTGGTCAGCTCCGGCACCAGGGAGAGGCTGTCCAGCACCGCGCCGCCAAAACCCAGGCCGTCGCAGATAGGCGTGTAATCCGGCCCGTTGGGAATGGTGTGGCCCCAGCCCAGCCAGGTTTTGTACTCATGAGGGAAGCGGGCCAGGAACTTCAGCATCTGAATGGGCCAGAACCGCTCATAGGGCAGGTCCTTGGGATTGCTCCCCGCCTTGCCCAGGTCCCAGTCCCCAGGGAGGAGCATGTACAGCTCCGCGTATTTCAAATCCTCCCGGTCCGCGATCTCCTCCGGCAGGCTCATGGGCAGATCGCTCATGCCGGTGGTGTAGAGGAGCGTGCAGTCCCCCTTGGGGGAGTGGAGGACGTGAACGTCGATGTGGACCAAATCGCTGAGGAGCTCATGGCAGACGAAGCCCTCCCAGCCCGGGAAAATCTCCTCCATGTGCTTCTCGATGGCCTCTGTGGAGACGCACACATCCTCCGGGGGCCGGAAGCCCTGGTCCTCCGGGGTCTGATAGCGGTAAACGGCGGAGCCGCCGGGGGTGTATTCCTCCGTCTCCGGGGCCGTGCCCTCCCGATGAGGCCGGGCGGGCGGCTCCTTTTTCTTTTTAAACTTATCCAGGAAACCCATGACTGAAACCTCCATACGAAATTAACGGAAACGTTTCTTCTATTCTACTCCTTTTCCATGCCCTGGGCAATTGTTTTTTCCCCGGAGATGCGGTACAATAAAACCATCCATCATCCAAGATACAAACGAGGTGCTTTTATGAAATTGGTTTCCTGGAACGTCAACGGCCTCCGGGCCTGCCTGAAAAAGGGCTTTTTGGACTTCTGCGCCTTCGCCGACGCGGACGTCATCTGCCTCCAAGAGACGAAAATGCGCCCGGAGCAGGCGGAGTTTGACCTCCCCGGCTACACCCGCTTCTGGAACAGCGCGGACAAGGCGGGCTACTCCGGCACCGCCGTCTTTACCCGGCGGGAGCCTTTGAACGTCACCTACGACTTCGGCATCGACGAGCACCGCCACGAAGGGCGGATCATCACGGCGGAGTTCCAGGACTTCTACCTGGTCTGCTGCTACACCCCCAATTCCAAGGACCAGCTTCTCCGCCTGGACTACCGGATGGCCTGGGAGGACGATTTGCGGGACTACCTCTGCGAGCTGGACGCGGTGAAGCCGGTGGTCTACTGCGGGGATCTAAACGTGGCCCACCAGGAGATCGACCTGAAAAACCCCGGCCCCAACCGGCGGAATCCCGGCTTCACCGACGAGGAGCGGGAGAAGATGACAAAACTCCTGGACGCCGGCTTTGTGGATACCTTCCGGGCGCTGTACCCGGACAAGACCGGGGCCTACTCCTGGTGGAGCTACCGGGGCCGGGCCCGGGAGAACAACACAGGGTGGAGAATCGATTACTTCATCGTCTCGGAGCGGCTGAGGAGCCGCATTCAAAACGCCGACATCTGGAGCGAGGTCCACGGCAGCGACCACTGCCCGGTGGTGCTGGAGCTGTCTGAGGAATAAACGGAGGAGGGGACTATCCCCTCCTCCGTCTTTTGCATTACTCCACCGCCTCGTCCAGCTCCAGGGTGACCTCCAGGGTCTCCCCGTCCCGGAGGAGGGTCAGCGTCAGCTTATCCCCCACATAGAGGGTCCGCCGGACCCGGAACAGGTCCTGGTTCGTGTGCATCTCCTGGCCCTGGGCGGCGACAATATAGTCTCCCGCCCGGACTCCCGCCGCCTCGGCGGCGGTATCGGGGTCCACGGATTGGACGAAAAGGCCCGGCTCCCCCGCCTGCACCCAGATGCCCAGCCTCGGCTCCGGCAGGACCTCGCCCCATTTTAAAAGGTCGTTGACGATCCTCTCCAAATAGGCGGAGGGGATGGCAAAGCCCAGGCCCTCTACGCTGTCCCGGTTCCAGTCGGACATGTATTTGGCCACGTTGATGCCCACCACCTGGCCCCGCTCGCTGATGAGGGGGCCGCCGGAGTTGCCGGAGTTCAGGGCGGCGTTGGTCTGGAGAAGGGTCATGGTCCGCCCCTCCACCTCAATGTCCCGGTCGATGGCGGAAATGATGCCGTTGGTCAGGGTGCCCCGAAGCCGCCTGGGGGCGCCGATGGCGTAGACCGGGTCCCCCACCACCAGCTGCTCCGAGTCCCCAAAGGAGGCGAAGGGCAGCGCGCCCACCGTCATCAGCTCCCCCGGGGGGACCTTCAGCACCGCCAGATCGCTGTCCTCGTCCCCGGCCACAAAGCAGACGTCCATGGAATAGCCGCTGTCCAAGGTAACATAGCACTCGCTGCCGCCCCGGACCACATGATGGTTCGTCAGAATATAACCGTCCTCGGAAAAGATTACGCCGGTGCCCACGGATACCCCCTCTCCGGAGAGGCACTGCACCGTCACCACCGCCGGGTTCAGCCGGCGGTATACCTCCTGGGCCGTCAGCGGATCTCCCTGGGTCCGGGACACGGAAAGCCCCGCCCCCTGGTCCACAGGCCAGCTGGGGATGGTGATCTCCGCGCTTCTCTCATAGATCTCCTCCCCAGGCCGCGGCTGGTCCCGGTAAATCAGGTCCACGGCCTTTCCCGCCGCCGCCAGGCCCACCAGCACCGCCGCGCAGATCAAAAACTTATAAAGGCCCGCCCTCCGTCCCCGGAGGATGCCGCGCCGCCGCGTCCGGGAAGCGGCCGGAGGCTTCCGCACTCCGGCGGGGACGGGGCGGCTGTAAATCTCCACCACCTCCCGGGGGTCCGGCTGCCGGTAGGACGCCACGACCTCCCGGGGGTCCCGCTCCCCGCCGCCGGGGAGGGGAGCGCGGTAGGTCTCCACGATTTCGCCGGGCAAATGCCCGGTCTGTTCACGTTCTCCCATGTTTCCTCATTTCGTGGTCAGCGAGAAGGAGAAGGTGGTCACGCCGCTTTCGCTGGTGACGTTGATCCGCTCCTTGTGCTGTTCTAAAATCGTCTTGACGATGTAGAGCCCCAGTCCCACGCCGTCCTTGTCCTCGCTGCGGGACTTGTCGCTCTTGTGGAACCGCTCGAAGAGCTGGGGCAGCTCCGCCGCCGGGATGGTGTCCCCGCAGTTGCGCACCGTCACATGGGCCCTCCCATCCCGGAGGGTCAGCCCCAGGTACAGGGTGGAGCCCTTGTAGGCGAACTTGGCCGCGTTTTCCAGCAGGTTGTAGATAACCTGGGTAATGAGGTCGTTGTCCCCCAGGACCAGGATGGGCCCCTCGGGAATGCTCGCCTCCACGTCCAGCTCCCGGTCCGTGATCTTCTTCTCCATGGAGATCAGCACCCGGCGCATGCTCTCGCAGAGGTCAAAATGGGCCCCGCTCCGCAATGGGTCGATGGCCTGGAGCTGGCTCACGTCCAGCATCCGGCGCACCAGGCGGCTGAGGCGGCGGCTCTCCCCGGAGATGATGCGGAGATACTGCTTCTCGTTCTCCGGGGGGATGGCCCCGTCCAAAATGGCGTCGGTGTACCCGGCGATGGTGGTCATGGGGGTTTTCAGCTCGTGGGAGATGTTGGCGATAAACTCCCGGCGCTGCCGCTCCGTTTGCTGGAGGGACTCCGCCATGGCGTTGAAGGAGGCCGCCAGCTCCCCCACCTCGTCGTTTCTTCCGTAGTCGTTCATGCGGATGTCGAAGTCCCCCTCGGCATAGCGCCGGGTGGCCTCCACCATCTCCCGGATGGGCTTCACCTGCCGCATGGCGGTGACGGAGGAGGCCATAAAGGCAATCATCAGCACCACAAAGGCCGTCATGAAAAAGAGGCCGATAAAGCCCTGCCACATGGAGTCCAGGGAGGCCAGGGTGGACACCGCCACCACCTCCCCCACCTGCTCCATGGTGACGGGGTTCACGGCGGCCACGCCCACAGAGAAGCGCTTTTGCGGGTACACGCCCCCCAGGTCGTCCCGCCAGGAGGCGCTGCCATGCTCCAGAATCCTCGCCGTCCGCTCCGGGGGAACGGTGACGGTCTTCCCGTCCAGGGTTTCGTCGGTGGAGAGGAGGACGTGGCCCTCCGTGTCGCAGATCAAAAAGTGCACGTCGGAGACGATGGCGGCGAAGCTGGCCAGGCGCTGGAAGTCCAGGTCGTCCTGGAGATCCTCTATGTCCAGATACCGGCCGTTTTCCAGGTAGCTCAGGGAGAGCTGGCTCATAACCCGGGCCTTGGAGGCGATTTCCTCCCCCTGCTGGCCCCGGGCGTAGTTGTAGCTCAGGGAGAAAAAGGACGCCCCCAGCAGGCACAAGGTCAAAAGCACCATGCCCGCCGTGACGAAGAGCTGCCGCCAATAGAGGCTTTGGGTCCGTTCCTGTATGCGCTTCATCCTTCGGCCTTCTCCGCGGCCAGCTCGAATTTATACCCCACGCCCCAAACGGTTTTCAGCGCCCACTTCTCGCTGACGCCCTCCACCTTCTCCCGCAGGCGCTTGATGTGTACGTCCACCGTCCGGCTGTCCCCGAAGTAGTCGAAGCCCCAAACCTCGTCCAGAAGCTGGTTCCGGGTATAGACCCGGTTGGGGGTGGAGGCCAGGTGGTATAGAAGCTCCAGCTCCTTGGGCGGGGTGTCGATTTTCTTCCCGTCCACAATGAGCTCATAGGAGTCCAGATTAATGACCAGCTTGTCGAAGGTCAGCTTCTTGCTGGTGTCGTTGGGAATCTCTGTCCGGCGGAGGACGGCGTTGATCCGGGCGATGAGCTCCTTCATCTCAAAGGGCTTGACGATGTAGTCGTCCGCTCCCATCTCCAGGCCCTGGATGCGGTCGAAGACCTCGCTCTTGGCGGTGAGCATGATGATGGGGACCTGGGAGGTCTCCCGGATCTTGGCGCAGACGGCCCAGCCGTCCATGACGGGCAGCATGATGTCCAGCAGAATCAGATCCGGAGCGGCCTTCTGGAACTCCTCAATGGCCCTCCCGCCGTCCCCGGCGATGCGGACGTCAAAGCCCTCCTTCACCAGGTACATGTGGATGAGATCGGAGATGTTGCGGTCGTCCTCGACGACTAAAATGTTGCGTCCCATGGCGGACCCTCCCCAGCCTGCCGGACACAAGCCCCAACCGGATGGGGCAGGCTTTTCACGCTGTGAAAAACCCGCGGCTAAGCCGGAAAGACGCCCCTCCGGGTTTGCCCGCAAGGGGCGCGCCGTCTTGCCAACGATCTTCCCGCCGGTCAGCCTTGTTCCATTTCAGGCAGTTTTTTCTATATTATTATACCCGCTCTTCCGCGGGGGTGTTGAATTTTCTGTAAAGATTCCCGCTTCTTACCGCAGCCCGGTCTCCGTGTAGGCGGCGCACACGCCCCCCGCCTCCTTGGCGGCGGAAAGGAAGGCCCGCAGCCCCGGGGAGCTGGCGGCGTCCCCCAGCCAGACGGCGGCGTCTCCCCGCCAGGAGGCCAGGCGGCGGACCAGCTCCTGGGCCCCGGCGGCGTTCCGCAGGTCGTGTCCGCTCCGGTCCAGTTCCGGCTGAAGGCAGCGGAATCCCGCCTCCCGGGCGGCCTGGAGGGACTGGGACCCGCCGCCCCGGATGTAGGCCAGGCGGGTTTTGCCGCAGGTGGCCCGGAAAAGGGCGGCGTTGCCCGCCTCCAGCTGCTGGGCCACGGTCCGGTCCGGGTCCCCGGCGTCCGCCAAAATCCCGATGCTCTGCCCCTGGGCGGCGAGACGGCGGAGGGTGCCCCCCTGCCGCTCCATCTCCTCCAGTGTAAAGAAGAAGGCGGCCCCGGCGTCATAGCTCTCCAGGGCGTCCGCCAGGAGGGAGGCGCTGCTCCCCGCCTGGAAGCACAGGGATATCCGCTTTCCGTCCAGTTCGGCGGCGGGGTCCTGGGACTCGGGGACGGTGGAGGGCCTGCCGCTTGCACCGGGGGACCCGCCCTCCGGCACGGCTGCCTCCTTCGCCCGGATATAGTCGGCGTAGACGGAGTTCATGGGATACCGGGCGGCGTCGGCATAGGGCTTGTCCGACAAGCCGTAGTTCGGCTGGCGAAGCCAGACCATGCTGCCGTGCTCCACCTCGATCACCGAGTACACCAGATCGAAATACCGGGAAACAGTGTTGGCGGGAACGAAGACCGTCCCGTTCCGCTGGATGGCTCCCGGGTAATAAGTGCCGCCGTCGTTGTCCAGTGCGTAGCTGGCGGAGAGGTTGTAGGTCAGGGACCGCCCGCCGCTGTAGAGCACCAGGCACCCCTGGTCGTTGTTGAGCACCTGGGAGATGCCCAGGGTCTCCCGGGCCGCGCCGGTAAAAATAGAGCTGGCGATGTAGACGTACCCCCCGCTCCAAAAGGGCATGGTGTTGTCCGACAGCGGCAGGACATAGCTGCCCACGGCGGTGAAATAAACCCGGTCCGCCGCATGAACGGGGGGGAGGGACAGCCAAAACGCCATCAGAAAACACAAGAGCAGCGCCGCGGCCCGCCGTTTCATAAGCCGTCCCTCCTTTGTAAGTTCTGTTGAAAACCAGTATATTTTATCACACCGGAAGGGGGTTTGTAAATAGCGGCTTAACCGCGTCCCTTTTAGGAAACGCTGATTTAATTCCCCGAAATAATGGAAGATGTGATAAAATAAGGGAAAGGGG
>Ga0137308_101395_pt1 | contig 24147 bp, 19 predicted proteins | sample Inofrocosms_June_FD_97181 | JGI IMG/M metagenome (GOLD analysis project Ga0137308, IMG submission 97181) | Mouse cecal microbial communities from Vienna, Austria - N-Acetylneuraminic and N-Acetylglucosamine D2O microcosms_June | ecosystem: Host-associated > Mammals > Digestive system > Large... | reverse complement strand
GGGAAATGGAAAATAATCTGTTGTTTATCAACCAAAATAAAGACATCATCCAGGAATTTTTAGCTGCCATGGAAGGGAAAGAAGAACCAATGGCCATTGACACCGCTGACAGCGGGCTGGAGGCAGCGTTTCTTTTAAAAAAGAAAATTTATAAAGTTGTTGTGACAGGCCTGGATTTGCCCACTTATGACGGGACAAAGATTGTGGAATTCTTAAACCGGAATTATCCCCAGACCGTGTGCATTGTATATACTTGGCGGCTGGAGTTAGCCCATTTGAAGCTGCTGATTAATGAACGGAGGGTGTTCCGGATTTTCCAGCGGCCAATGGATTATTCCCAGATGTACGAAGCTATTTTGGACGGCTTCGTTCTGTATGACAAGGAGGAGGCGGACCGGCTGGACCAGCGGGAGCTGGAACGGACGCTGCAGGAACTTTCCGGGGAAGTTGCAAGGAAAAAGCAGTTGGCGAAAGGCCGTCCTTGGGAACGGAGCGAACTGGCAAAATTTTTATCAGCCCTGCTCAGCGTATTTATCAGGGATGTGAAATCAGAGATGCATGCAAGGGAGAAATGGCAGCTTGTCCGGTATGAAAAAAAGTTAATCCTCTGGTTTTTGAACCGCCAGGGGGACGTTTTAAAAAATCTGGAGGATGTCAGGGAAGATATTTACCAGCGGTTCCAGCGGCCGGACCAAGGCCAGACGGTGGAGGTTGTCTTGAGCAATGTCCCGGAAAGCATAGACCCTGATTTCTGCGGGGATCTGCATTTCTTAGCATGGCTTTTGCTTACCAGGTTTACGATGTTTTCCTCTGGGTTTACGGCAAAGGTAAGCTTTATCCTACTGAACCAGAACCGGTTCCGTGTCAGTGTGGAAGGGATGTTCCCGGAAGGCATGTGGGGCGCCGCCCATGAAAACAAAACCTCCCAGATGATAACTGGGGTAACTCAGAGCGTTTTGGAATCCTTCTCAGACCGGTTTATCCAAAGCATTGAGGATGAAAAGGTTGTCTATTATATGGAAGTGCAGAACTGACAGGGGTATCCTTTTGTCCTGGCAGGTTCTGTTTCTGCATAACGGAGGGGCTGCTGTAACATGCAGGGTTCCTATAGCTACGGCAAAATTATGATATGTGCCATAGCTGCAGGAAATCCTTGCTTTACAGCAGCCCCTTATGGTTGTAGTGCAGGGGAATTGGAGTTCTCAGGGCAAATCAGGGGTTTTTCCCTTCTGGTTCCGCAGGGGGGCCGTCCGGCTCGCTGCCGCTGTTTCCTTCATTGCCGCTGTTCCCTTCATTGTCTCCGTTTCCTTCGGTTTCGCCAGTTCCTCCGTTATTTTCGTCTTCGTTCCCATTGCCGTTTCCTTCTTCTTTTTCAGGGTCTTCCCTCTGGCCGCCAGCTTCGGTATTATTTTGGTTTTCCAAAATATTGTTGGGCTGGTCTATCTCTGGAACCGGCGGGATTTCCGGGATAACAGGGACCGCAGTGTGGACTGTGCAGTAATTTTCCAGGCTTAAGGAGGCGGACAGCAGGTAAGGCCCATCCTCTGTATTTGGGGAGCCCCCTACAATATAGACCCCTCCCTGCCTATTTTCCGGCGGGCAGAATTCGTTTGCCAAAAGGCCGGAAGCCGTGCAGATGGTGGCGCTTACATGGTGGTCGCAGTATTCCGTCGGGACCGTCCCGGCGGCAAAATATTCCGTTTCCACCATGCTGCCCCTTGGATCTGCGTCGCAAAGGCCTTCTACCGCCAATTTTCCGGATTTTTTGCATACGGCTGCGGCTGTAATCCCTTCTGGCTGGGTAAAGTCCTTGTAGGGCAGGTTCTCATGGAGCCGGCCCATAATGTTTTTCCACAGGGTTTTGGGGTTCGCAGTCAGGGCGCCGTCCTGAGGGCTGTTGTCGTCATAGCCGCACCAGACGGAGCAGGTGTAGTAAGGGGTATATCCTGAAAACAGGGCGTCCCGGTTCTTGGTGGTAGTCCCTGTTTTTCCGGCAATGGGCATGTTCCCAAAATTTACGGCTCCCCCAGTCCCTACGTTTACCACGTCCTGCATGGCGGATGTCAGGAGAAATGCAGTGCTCTCCTTCAATACGGTGTGGGTTTCCTGGGTGTTGTCAATCAGCACATTTCCGTTGTGGTCCAAAATCCTGGTATAAAACCGCGGCTTGGTGTAAGTTCCCTTGTTTGCCATGGTAGCGTAGGCGGCCGTCAGTTCCAGGTTGGTTACGCCCTGGGTAATGCCCCCAAGGGCTAAGGACTGTACCACGTCGTCTTGGGTCAGGGTGGTAAACCCAAAATTTTTCAGGTAGTCAAAGCCTGTCTGGGGGGAAATATCCGTTAACGTCTTGACAGTTACCACATTGATGGATTTTGTGATGGCATAACGGATGGTGGTAAATCCCCGGTAGCTGTCGTCATAATTGCGCAGCGGCGTCCCATTGGAATAGGTAAAGGGGGCGTCGTCCTGGACGGTTGCCAGCGTCATCCCGGCGGTGTCCAGCGCCGGGGCAAAGGCTGCAAGGACCTTGAAGGTAGAGCCCGGCTGCCGTTTGGTGTCAGTGGCACGGTTTAAGGTCCGGCTCCCGCTCTTGTCCCCGCGCCCCCCTACAATCGCTTTTACGTCGCCGGTATACTGGTCGATAATGGTAACCGCCGTCTGCGGCTGGAGGGTGAAAACTACGGATTCCCCGCCTTCCACAATCGTGTCCCCGGGCTTTAGGATTTCCGCCTTGTAGGCGTCGATAGCCGCCTGCGCTTCTTCCTGGCTGGGAAAATTCAGGGAATAGTCCGGCCTTGTAGGGCTGTAATAGGAAATCATGGTCTGGTCGCTGTAATTTTTCAGGGTGCCGTCTGCCTGTTCCACCGTCAGCCGGTAGGAGAAGGAATACTGGGGGGCGGTGGTATAATTTTCAAGGTTATTGACTTCTTCGTCGCAAATCTGCTGGATGCCCATGTCCTGCGTGGACTCAATGGTAAGGCCGCTGTTATAAATGGCTTTGTAGGCCTGGGTGTCCGTGTAGCCCTTTTTTTCCACCAGGTCCTGCACCACCTGGTCGATGGTAGCGTCCACAAAATAGGAATTGGGGTTTTCCGCCGCATACTCAATGTTCACTTGCTGGATGCGGGAATATACGTCGTCCTCCAAGGCATCCTTGTACTGCCTGTCCGAAATGTAGCCCTGGTCTTTCATGTTTTTTAAGACCTGTTTCCGGCGTTTGGCGTTGTCCTTGGGATGGCTGACGGGGTTGTAGGCCGAAGGGTTTTTGGTAATCCCTGCGATAACTGCGCTTTCCGAAAGTGTCAGCTCGGATACGTCCTTGCCGAAATAACGCCGGGAAGCGGACTGGACCCCAAGGGTGTTCTGCCCAAGATTAATCGTGTTTAAATAATTTTCCAGCACCCAGTCCTTGGACTTGATTTTGCTCAGCTCAATGGCAAGGTACTGCTCCTGGATTTTCCGCTTTACCTTTTCCATCCCGGACTGGCCGACCCAGCCTTCAAATACGTTGTTTTTCAAAAGCTGCTGGGTGATGGTGCTGGCCCCTTGGCTGAAGTGGAACCCATTCCCAATGCCGGTAAGGCCTGCGCGGATAATGCCCTTTAAGTCGATGCCGTTGTGCTCATAGAACCGCTCGTCCTCTATGGCTACCACGGCGTGCTGGAGGTCTTTGGGAATTTCGTCCAGCGTCACATAGACCCGGTTGGAGCCAGAGGCCACCAGCTTGGCGGTCTGGTTCCCCTGGTTGTCCAGCACTACCGACAGGTATCCGGTGGGGCTTGGGTCAATATCCGAAATATCCGGGGCGGAATCAATAATGCCTTTGAAGATCCCAATCCCGGCGCAGCCGCCGATGACGATAGCAGCCAGAAAGCAGATTAACAGTGTTTTAAAGAAAATAACTGAAAATTTCCGGCGTACCAGCGAGGCGGTGGAAGTAATCTTTTTTTCTTTCCGTAACACGTTTTTCTTTCCATATTTCATAGTGAGCCTCCTTTTTAAGAAAAATACGCGGTTGGTTTTCTGGTATCATTTAAAATTTTACAGAGTTGTACTTATTCCTCCGGCGGTTAAATACCACAACATTTTGCTTGCCCAAACCTCCATCTGCCACGATATTTAACCGCCGGGGTAATAGTATCTGATTTATCACAGTATTATATCAAAAATGGGCTGGTAAATAAAGAAAAAATTTTCCAAACTAAATGTAGGCGGAAAGAGGGGACATATGATATAATAGCGATAGCTATGATAGGGCCCGGAGCGAAGCGGAGTGGCATGGTTTGCCATACCAAAGTGCGGAGCATATGGTATAATAGCGATAGCTATGATAGGGCCCGGAGCGAAGCGGAGTGGCATGGTTTGCCATACCAAAGTGCGGAGCACATGGTATACTTGTAAAGGAGGGACAGATATGCTGCAGGTGGCAATTACCCGTGAAACAGTCAGGTATTCTTTGTTAGCCCTGAATTTCATTGTGCCTTTTGTAATGGTTTGGGTTGGGCATGCCCTAAAAAAGCATCCAGTAACGGATATGGATTCCCAGAATGGTTACTGCACGCCAACTTCACAGAAATCCCAGGAGCATTGGGACTATGCCCAAAGCATTGCGCCTGATATTTTTCTTGGTCTTGGCAAAGTGTTGGGGATTGCAGAAATTTTCCTGAATATCGTTCTGTTTGTATGGAAGGTTCCTGTAAATGTTTGTGTAACGGCAGGGATTACGGTTGGGATTCTTGTTTTGGTTTTGGCATTTTATAGGACGGAGAAGAAAATAAAACATAAATTTGAAAAGGGCTAAAGCCGGGGGCTTTGGTATTTTCCTTTGCCCTGCTTAATTTCAAACTTTAATATACGGGTATGAACAAATTAGGATGAACGGTATGAAATAGAAATTTGGGCGTTCTGGTGCGCTTTAAGCCCAACATTGTATGTAAAGAAGTTTATCTTTTGCAGGGAAATTATAGGGGGGTAGCAGTAAAAGGGATATGTGATGGAAAGTTTTGCATGGAGAGTGGAAAATTGTTGAAGCAATCTGCTCTTTATGATATTATAAGCGTTAGAAAATTTGGACTACACTAGACTTGATTTTAGGATTGTAGGGAAGGGGTGCATAAATGGAAGGTACAGAAGATTTATTGAAAATGAGCAATAACTTATATAATGTCGCGCTGTTTATTGATTATGAAAATGTTTATCTTAATCTTTTAGAAGAAAACCGAAATGTTATCAGAGATGGATTTTTTGAGAAAATTCGTGAATGGTGCAGAAAAAACAACCGCAGATTGGTAAAAATAGCTGTATACTGTAATTTTGATAATGAGGATTTACATAATTCATTTCATCAATCCCTATTACAGTCATATGGCGTGGAATCCATACATACTTCTAATCAAGGAAAAAACTTTGCAGACCTTCAAATTACGATAGATGTTTTGAACGCAATGCATTTAAACAACAATATTGACGAATTTATGATAATGTCGAATGATAAAGATATGACCCCTTTGTTGAATAATATTCGATATAATAAAAGAAAAGTATCTGTTATAACTGTTGGAACGAAATATAATGATGCAATTTGTAGCTTTTCTGATGAACAAATAAAATATGAGGAAGTTTATAAAGAGAGTGTGTCGAAACCATACATTGATGTTTTGGAAGAAAGAATTGAAAAAAATCTGTTAAATACCTTTGACCGAAATAAATCTAACTATACAGGCGATTCTTCCAAATCTTTTCAACATATTGGATTTGAATATTTTTGTGAAATGCAAATGAAATTATGTAATCTTATGATATATGAAGTATATAACTGCATCAAAAATTTAAACTATAATGGAAAAATAGTTTTTTATAATTATAATTTTAAAGGGAGAAACTATATTGGTATTTGCCCATATGCTGTTCGGGATTACTTAAAAACGGAATTGGGCGTGGAAGAAGCAGATTTTATTACGTTGGACATGAAATCTAAGATGTTAGATTTGTATGCAAAATATAGAAAAGATAAAAATTAAAGTAAAAATTGAAAAAAGAGCATTGACGAAAATATGATTTGCACGTATAATAATGAGAAAAGAAATGAACACTATAATAAAGCGGTTTTCAGATGCAAGAGCGAGGAAGCTAGCTTGCATTAGAAAATAACGGTTTCAGAAAAGGCATCTATAAAAGATGCTTTTTTTGTCTTATTTAGGAAAGGCCTTGTCACGCTAAAGCGTGAAAATATCTTCCTATAAAACAAAAATAATATGCGCAGGGTCTGCCAGCGAGGGTATTCGCACAAGAGGTAAAATATTGTTGCCTTATGATCTGGCGTTGTAAGTTCTGCATCCGCTTTTCAGTATATGTTTGTCATATTTAGATTCTTTATAGATAGTGTAATCTGCCATAGATTTCTTTTTCTCTTTCGTGAAAAAGAATCCCATTTTTCCAATTGAAAACTCCCCCCTACAATGCTATAATGTAAGAAAAAGCAAAGGAGAAGATTACTATGGCGAGATTTACATTACCAAGGGATTTATACCACGGCAAAGGCTGTTTGGAGGAACTTAAAAACTTAAAGGGGAAAAAAGCCATCCTTGTAGTGGGCGGCGGTTCCATGAAGCGCCAGGGGTTCCTTGACAAAGCAGTGGGCTACCTGAAAGAAGCAGGCATGGAAGTAGAGCTTTTTGAAGGCGTAGAGCCAGACCCTTCCGTAGAAACTGTTATGAAGGGTGCAGAAGCAATGCGCAATTTCCAGCCAGATTGGATTGTGTCCATGGGCGGCGGTTCCCCGATTGACGCAGCAAAGGCAATGTGGGCATTTTATGAATACCCAGACACTACATTTGAAGATTTGTGCATCCCCTTCAACTTCCCGGAACTGCGCCAGAAGGCAAAATTCTGCGCAATCCCCACAACCTCTGGGACAGCAACGGAAGTAACCGCTTTTTCCGTTATCACCAATTACCAGACAGGGGTAAAATACCCGCTGGCAGACTTCAACATTACGCCGGACGTAGCGATTGTAGACCCAGACCTTGTTGCAGGCCTTCCGCCGAAGCAGGTTGCTTACACCGGCATGGACGCGCTGACACATGCAATTGAGGCGTTTGTTTCTACCCTTAACTGCCCCTTTACCGACCCGCTTGCACTGCAGGCCATTGAAATGGTACTGGATTACCTTCCAGCATCCTACAACTGCAATATGAAAGCAAGGGAAGAAATGCATTATGCACAGTGCCTGGCAGGGATGGCATTTTCCAATGCGCTGCTTGGCATCGTACATTCCATGGCACATAAGACCGGCGCAGCATTTTCCACCGGCCATATCCCCCATGGCTGCGCAAATGCAATCTACCTGCCCTATGTTATCAAATTCAATGCAAAAGACAAGGTTGCATCCAGCCGTTATGCAGAAATCGCACGCAGGATGGGCTTAGAGGGCACTTCTGAGAAAGCCCTTGTCAACAGCCTTTGCGCAAAGATTGACGACTTTAACGTAAGGCTTAACATTCCAAAGACCCTGAAAGAGTTCGGGATTAATGAGGATGAATTTAAAGAGAAGGTTTCCGGCATTGCAGAACGTGCGGTAGGGGATGCCTGCACAGGCTCCAACCCAAGGGAGATTGACCCGGCTACAATGGAAAAATTGTTTACTTGTACATATTATGGGACAGAAGTTGATTTTTAATGAAAATTAATATATGATCCATAGGCAGACTTGTCCGCTTTGTTTTGGAATCAGAAAACCGGGAACTGCTGCGGTAAGGCAGCTTTCCCGGTTTTTAGAAAAGGTAGGGATATGCCAGTGAAAGCATTATACCAGGGCGGGAGCGGCGAAATTGTGGAAAAAAAATCCCGCTTCATTGCCACGTTTGAAACAATTGAATCAGAGGAGGAAGCACTTGCATTTATTGGGAGGATGAAAAAGCAGTATTGGGACGCGCGCCACAACTGCTATGCCTTTGTGGCAGGGGAAAACCAGAACCTGCAGCGGTGCAGCGACGACGGGGAGCCTGCCGGGACGGCGGGGCGGCCTATGCTGGATGTGCTGCTAAAGGAGGGGGTCCACAACGCGGCAGTGGTAGTGACCCGGTATTTTGGCGGGACGCTGCTTGGGACCGGCGGGCTGGTGCGCGCCTACCAGAAGGCCGTACAGGAGGGCCTTAAGAACAGCGTTATTATAGAAAAAATGCAGGGCAGGAGCCTAAAAATTGACTGCGACTACAACAGCATTGGGAAAATCCAGTATATCCTTGCCCAGAACCAGATGCAGGCCCTGGACGCCAGCTACACGGACCGGGTAGTGACGGAAGTCATGGTCCCGGAGGGGCAGTTAGAAAGGCTGAAACAGGAAATTACCGAGGGTACCAATGGGACGGCAGGGTTCCAGACGGGGGAGCTGGCAGAATTTGCATTAATAGACGGGCAGGTAAAAATTTTTTAGAAGGCTGCCAGCGTCCGGCTTTGCAGAAAGGAAATCTGGCTGGCACGGCGGAGCGTTTGGAGCCGCCATCCGGCTGCTGGGAATGATGGGGATTCTGGCTGCCTGAAAGAAAAATAAAATTTTTTTAAAAAAGTACTTGCTTTTTTTCCAGAACTCGTATATAATACATTTTGTTGAAAAACAATGGCCCATCGCCAAACGGTAAGGCAACGGACTCTGACTCCGTCATTTCAAGGTTCGAATCCTTGTGGGCCAGCTTGGAACCCATCACAAAGCGTGATGGGTTTTTTGTTTCATGGGAAAGGCCTTGCCAAGTGAAAGCGTGAAAGTATCTTTCCTATGAAATAAAAATAATATGTGCATTCGCACAAGGCGTATTTCAGGAGAATCTGGAGGGAGATATGTACAGTTTTAGAAGCAAAGTCCGTTACAGCGAGGTGGACAGCGAAGGGTATATAAAGCTGAATTCCGTTTTGGATTATTTTCAGGATTGCAGTTTTTTCCAGTCGGAAGGGCTTGGGGTCGGGCTTAGGTTTATGGCTGAGCGGAAGCTGGCATGGGTCCTGGCTTCCTGGCAGGTGGAGATTCACCATTACCCGGCCTATGGGGAGGAAATTTCAGTCAGCACATGGCCTTATGATTTTAAAAGCTTTTTCGGCTACCGCAATTTTACCATACAAGGGGAAGGGGAGGAACCCTGCGCTCGGGCAAATTCCGTCTGGGTCCTGCTGGATGTTAGGACTGGGCGGCCGACGCGGGTGCTGCAGGAAATAGCGGATGCATATGAATTTTTCCCACAGCTCCCGATGGAAAAAGGCCCGAGGAAAATCCTCCTGCCGGAAGGGATGGAGGCCAAGGAGCCCTTCCCGGTGCACAAATACCATATTGATACCAACCAGCATGTGAACAATGGGAAATATGTGTGCATGGCGCAGGAATACCTGCCCAGGGGCTTTACAACGGGAAAAATGAAAACGGAATACCGGAAGGCGGCTGTCTATGGGGACATGATTTACCCCTACGCAGTGCAGGAAGGGAAAAAAGTGACAGTGAATTTGGCAGACAAGGAAGGGATCCCTTATGCCGTCATAGAATTGGAGGAAAATGAATGATGCGGTTAGGAGAAAAACAGGAGCTTATCGTAGTGAAAAAAGTGGAGTTTGGCATATATCTGGCTGAGCATGAAGGGGATGAAACGAGGGTGCTGCTCCCGGCAAAGCAGGTGCCGGAAGGGACGCAAGTGGGGGATGTGCTGGAAGTTTTCCTGTACAGGGATTCCAAGGACCGCATGATCTCAACCACCCAAAAGCCCAAGCTTACCATGGGGGAGGCACGTCCCCTTAAGGTGGTGTCCGTCCAGCGGATTGGGGCATTTTTAGACTGGGGGCTGGAAAAAGATTTATTCCTGCCTTACAAGGAGCAGATTACCAAGGTGCAGGAAAATGACGAAATCATGGTAAGGCTTTACCTCGACAAGAGCAGGCGGCTTTGCGCAAGCATGAAAGGGGTTTATGACTTGCTCAGGACGGATTCCCCATACGGGCCTGGGGATATGGTCCATGGGCGAGTGTATGAGTTCAGCGGGAATTTCGGCACATTTGTGGCGGTGGACAATTGCTTTTCCGCCCTTATCCCAAGCCATGAGGACCACAGTTCCCTGCGGATTGGGGACGTGGTGGAAGCAAGGGTCACCGGGGTGAAGCAGGATGGGAAGCTGGACTTAACCCTCCGGGAAAAAGCATACATGCAGATGGACAAAGATGCGGTTTATGTTATGGAGCTGATTGAAAAGCATGGCGGTGCGCTGCCTTTTAATGATAAGGCTTCGCCGGAAGTCATTATGGAGGAAGCTAAGATGAGCAAAAATGCCTTTAAACGTGCAGTCGGGCATTTATATAAAGAGAGGAAAATAAAAATTACAAGCGAGGGTATCTTAAAATTATAGGAGGGTCCGGGATGTCTGAAAATAAAAGCGTAAACCGTGTATTTCTGGCAACGGTGCTGATTTATATAGGGGCAAGCGTTGGGATTAGCCTGCTGTCTGCCTATGTCCCGTTTTTAGCGGGGATGTCCAATTATGTGCTGATCCTGCTGTCCCAGGCCCTTGTGCTGCTGCCAGGGCTGCTTTACTGCAGGCGCAGGGAAGGCAGGGTGCGGGAGTTCCTTCCGTACCGGAAGATAAACATTGCCACGGTTGTGCTGGTAGTGGTGTGCACCTACCTGATGTACCCCCTGATTATCGTGTTAAACGCCATTTCCATGATTTTTACCACTTCTGGCTCCAGGGCAGTCATGGATATGATGCAGGGGCAGAGCTTTTTCTTAAGCCTGCTGTTTACGGCAGTCCTCCCGGCCTGTGTGGAGGAATTCCTGTTCCGTGGGGTGCTTTTTTCCACTTATAAAAAGAGCAGGATGCTCCCGGCAATCTTCCTCAGCGGGTTTTTGTTTGGGTGTATGCATATGAACCTGAACCAGTTTATCTATGCGTTTGCCCTAGGGGTGTACCTGGCGTTTCTGGTGGAGGCTACCGGAAGCATTTTCAGTTCCATGGTTGCCCATTTCACCTTAAATGCCACCAGCGTCGTTATGACATTCCTGCTCCCCATGCTGTATGGGAGGCTGGGGATAGACGCCGGTATGCAGGTGCAGGCAGGGGGCTACGCCGCTACTATGAACCGGGGCGAACTCTTTATGTTTCTAATAGGGATTGCAGTTTGGGGCGTAATTGCCATTGGCACCACCTGCGGCGCAGTTGGCATTTACATTGCTATCTGCAAAATTAACCACCGCTGGGAGTATGTCAAACATATGTTTTCCGGCGGCACAAGGGAAAAAATCATCACAGTCCCATTGGTGCTGGGCATAATGGCAGCCTTTGGCGTGATGGCGCTGCGGGTTTATGCAGAACTAGTACAGTGAATAATAAGTAACGGACACGTTGGCTTGTCTGATTTATCCTGCGTCAATGTATCAGAAACTTATTATTCGCGGTACTGGAGCGTGTTTGAAAATTCATTCCTACAATTTTCAAACACGCTCTGGCCGTATAAGCAGTGTTGGCCGTGGGAATGTTAAGAGGGGAAAAGCGCGCAAAACTGCGCATCCCTGCCGCAGCTTGCGCCAGCAGCAGGGATGCCGTTTTTGGGACGTTAGACAGAAATATCAATGTTGCCGCCAATATGCGGGTTTACAGACTGTTCCATCAGTTTTATCATGGAATCGCCCATATTTTCCATCGTGTCCAGTTGTTTGCCAAGCATGATAGCCCCGAAGTCGTTTCTGACTTGGGTCATGCTGAGGGCAGTTGATAAAGAAGCTATATCCATAACCGTGCCTCCTTTCTTTTGGGCGCCCCATCTGTCTGGCAGCGGACGCAGCATTGCACGGGTTCCTGCGCAATGCCGTACCAACGCCAACGGGCTATCCCCTATCTATTATGGCACGGGGAACAGGAAAAAGCAATACAGAAGGAGGGTTTCTATGCAATATGACATCATTATTTTAGGGAGCGGGCCCGCAGGCCTGAGCGCTGCCATCTATGCCCAGCGGGCAAGGCTGAGCACGCTGCTGATAGAGGAAAAGCCCCTAAGCGGCGGGCAAATCTTGGATACCTATGAGGTAGACAATTATCCCGGGCTCCCGGGCATTACCGGGTTTGAGATGGGGCAGAAATTCCGCGCCCATGCAGACCGGCTTGGGGCAGAGGTAGTGAACGCCCAGGTCCTTTCCGTCAGGCTGGATGGGGAAAAGAAAATCGTAACGACCCAAAAAGGCGTTTACGAAGCCAAAACTTTAATTATTGCAACCGGGGCAAAGCACCGCAGGCTTGGGATTCCGGGGGAAGATAAGCTGGTTGGGATGGGCGTTTCATACTGCGCTACCTGCGACGGGGCTTTTTTCAAAGGGAAAACCGTAGCCGTGGTGGGCGGCGGGGACGTTGCCTTAGAGGATGCGCTGTTCCTTGCAAGGGGTTCAGAAAAGGTATATCTGGTGCATCGGCGGGACCAGTTCCGCGGGGCAAAGATCCTGCAGGAAAAAGTGAAGGAAGCGTCTAATATTGAACCAGTGCTGGACAGCGTTGTAACGGAAATTAAAGGGGAAGGGCAGGTATCCTCCATACTTTTAAACAGCAAAAATGGGGAGAGCCGGGAACTGGAAGTGCAGGGGGTATTCATTGCCGTTGGGATTGAGCCGAATTCCAGTGCGGTGAAAGACCTTGTGGCTCAGGACGCCGGCGGTTATATTGTAGCAGGGGAAGATACAAAGACCAGCGTGGAAGGCGTTTTTGCAGCCGGGGACGTAAGGACGAAGCAGCTTAGGCAGGTGCTTACTGCGGCTGCAGACGGTGCAAATGCAGTTACCTCTGCGGAGAAATATATCTTAAGTTGATGGCAGCCAACTGGCCGCCCATCTTGCCTGCCCAAATCTGCTTGAGGGTCTAGGGCGTGTTGGAACATCCTTCCTGCCATCTGCACTTCCCACAGATGTGAAGCGCATTTGGCGGAAAGCATGGTGCAAGCACGCCCTAGGCTCATGCCTATTTCAGGCAGAGGGAGCGGTACTTTTTCGGGGTGACGCCTTTATATTCCCGGAATTTCCGTATGAAATAACTAAAATTGTCAAATCCAACGGAAAGCGAAACCTCGGAAATAGGCAGCAGCGATTCGGATAACAGCTCACAAGCTTTTTCAATTCTGTATTCATTTATGAAGCCAATCGGCGTCTTTCCAATTTCCTGTTTAAAATAGCGGCAGAAATAATTAGGGCTCATAAAGCATATGTCAGCCAAAGCCTGCAGCGAGATTGGCTCTGCATAATTTACATGGACATGCTCAATGACTTTCTTTAACTTTTCCAAAGAATGTTTCCCTTTGGGCGATAAGGTATTTTCTAAAAGATAGCCCGCCTGAAAAAATAGCTCTATCATGCGCAGTATGTGGATTTTAATGCTTAAAAGGGCGCATGCAGGAAGCGTGTGGTAAAGTTTTATGATTTCCTGCATATGGAAAAAAATCTGTTTATGGTCTTCCGGCGAAAAAGCAGAGCAGAAGGTGGGGAACAGCAAAGCCCCATTGGTGATTGGCCGGATGAAGTTGTGCTGGCATGCATCATACAATGCAAAATCTAAGAAGCTGGGGTTGAAGACCACGGCGTGGTGCAGGGATTCCCCGCTGGATTTGATTTCATGCAGTTCCCCAGAATTAATAAAGCAGAATTCTCCGGGATTTAAGGCAAAGGGCTCGCCATGGATAGTCAGGTTTAGGACTCCATATTCAGCATATACCCATTCCAATTCTTCATGCCAATGCTGGGATACAAAATAGAATCCGTCCTTGTCATGGTGGGAATAGACCTGCAAGGGGAAGACGGAGGTTCCATGGGTTTTGTTTTCGTGATAAGCGCGGGGCATAGTCATCCACTCCTAAATCATAAAATTGTGTTATTAGTTGATAAAATTATGCAAGCAATGAACGCTTTCTTACAGTATACTAAAATCGCTGAAGAAAAACAAGAAGCGAGGTGAAAGGAATATGGAGAAAGAAAAATGGTGGAAAAAAAGTGTTGTATACCAGATATACCCGCGCAGTTTCTGTGACAGCAATGGCGATGGAATTGGCGATATTAACGGTATTCGCTCCAAACTTTGGTATTTGGGGGAACTTGGCGTTGATGTGCTCTGGCTAAGCCCAGTTTATCCTTCCCCCAATGCGGATAACGGCTATGACATATCGGATTATTATGGGGTATCACCGGAGTACGGCACAATGGAGGATATGGAAGCTTTCATCCATGAATGTAAAAATCGTGGTATTAAGATTATGATGGACCTTGTGGTAAACCATACCTCCGATGAGCATCCATGGTTTATGGAGGCAAAGAAATCAAAGGACAATCCATACCGGGATTATTACATCTGGAGAAAAGGCGAGGCTGGCAGCCCCCCAAACCAGATGGAATCCTGCTTTGGAGGCAGCGCATGGGAATATTCGGAGGAAACAGGGGAATATTACTTGCATTTTTACCATAAAAAGCAGCCAGACCTGAATTGGGAAAATGAAGCTATGCGCAAAGAAATCTGGAAAATGATGAATTACTGGATTGGCATGGGGGTCGGAGGCTTCCGGATGGATGTGATTGATGTGATTGGGAAAGTGCCAGACCAGGAAATCAAAGAAAACGGCCCAAAGCTCCATGAATACCTTCAGGAGATGAACCGGGAAACGTTTGGGGGCAAGGGGCTTGTGACAGTTGGGGAATGTTGGGGAGCAGATGTGGAAGATGGGATTTTATATTCTGCCCCAGAGCGGAAAGAGCTGGATATGATTTTTCAGTTTGAGCAAATGCAGGCAGACCAAGCCCCCGGCAAGCGGAAGTGGGATTTAAAGCCCCTTGCATTGAAACAGTTAAAGCAGGCTTTCGCAAAATGGCAGGAGGCCTTGGAGGGGAAAGGGTGGAACAGCCTGTTCTGGAACAGCCATGACCTTCCAAGGATTGTTTCCAGATGGGGGAATGACAAGGAGTACCGGGTGGAATCTGCAAAGATGCTTGCAACGACCCTGCATGGGATGAAAGGCACCCCCTATATTTATCAGGGGGAAGAGATAGGGATGACAAATTATCCATTTTCAGGGATTGGGGATTTTGCAGATATAGAATCTGTCAATATGTACCATGAGCGGAAGCAGATGGGCTGCAGGGAAGAGGAGATTATGGAATCCCTTTGTGCAAAAGCAAGGGATAACGCCAGGACCCCGATGCAGTGGGACAGCAGCCATGCCGCAGGGTTTACGGAAGGGACCCCTTGGTACAAAGTAAATCCGAACTTTACGGAAATTAATGCAAAAAAGGCATTGGAGGATAAAAATTCTATTTTCTATTATTATAAAAAGTTGATCAGCCTCAGGAAAGAGGAGCCAGTATTGGCGCATGGGAGATTCCATCTGCTTTGCCCGGAGGATGAAAGGGTATTTGCATATACAAGGGAGCAGGATGGCAGGAAATGGCTGGTTGTATGCAACTTTTATAGAGAGCCGGCCGGATTTGCTTATGCCGCTAAGGGCAAGGTAATCTTGTCGAATTATAAGCAGGAACCTGTGATGCAGATGGAAGGGATGGAGTTGCGCCCTTATGAAGCAATGATTTGTGAGGTAATAGAAGCGAAGGAGGAACAGAAGCCATGACAAAAGAAGAACGTTACCAAGCATCTGCCGAACAGCTGTTGGAACTGGTCGGAGGCGCAGAAAATATTATCAGCGCAGCCCATTGCGCAACGAGGCTCAGGCTGGTCTTGAGGGATGAGGCCAAGGCAGATGTGGATGGGATTTTGAACGTGGACCTTGTCAAAGGCCAGTTTGCCAATGGGGGGCAGTTCCAGATTATTATCGGAAGCGGTACTGTAAATGAAGTGTATAAGCGTTTTATTCAGGCAGGCGGGATTGCGGAAGCTACAAAGAGTGAAGTCAAGCAGGCGGCGGTGCAGAAGATGAACCCGCTCCAAAGGCTGGTAAAAACGTTGTCTGACGTATTCGTGCCCCTCATCCCGGCATTGGTTGCCAGCGGCTTGATGATGGGGCTGAATAATGTGCTGACGGCAAATGGCCTGTTTGTGAAAGGGCAGTCCCTGGTACAAGCGTATCCGGCGCTTTCCGATATTGCTTCCATGATTAATACCTTTGCCAGTGCAGCCTATGCCTTCCTGCCTATCCTGATTGGTTTTTCTGCCACAAAGATGTTTGGGGGAAATCCATATTTGGGGGCTGTCATGGGCATGATTATGGTTTCAGGGGATTTGCTGAATGCATATTCTTATGGTACTGCTGTGACGGAAGGCACAATCCCGGTATGGGACATTTTTGGGCTTACTGTGGAAAAGGTGGGTTATCAGGGGACGGTCCTTCCCGTGCTGGCGGCCTCCTATATCCTTTCTTTTGTAGAAAAGAAGCTGCATAAGCATATCCCGGAGATTTTGGATAATCTCCTGACGCCGCTGCTTACAGTCCTGGTAACTGGGTTTGTTACGTTTACAGTAGTAGGGGGAATTATGAGGACCGCAGGCGATTTGCTGACAAGCGGATTCGTCTGGATGCATGATACGCTTGGGGTTCTGGGCGGCATGGTCCTGGGATTTTTATATTCCCCCCTTACCATGACGGGGATGCACCACAGCCTGCTTCCGGTGGATATCCAGATGGTAGCCGCAGGCGGTTCGTTCCTGCTGGCAATTGCATCTTGCAATAATGTGGCGCAGGGAGGTGCGACAATCTGTGCAATGCTCCGGGCAAAAGACAAGAAATTAAAGAGCGTTGCAGCTACTTCGGGCGTATCTGCGATGCTTGGCATTACAGAGCCTGCAATGTTCGGCGTGAACCTGAAGCTGAAATATCCTTTCTATGGGGCTATGGCTGGCGCTGCCCTTGGAGGCGGATATGTGACTTTGATGAATGTCCTGAATACGGCGCCTGGGACGGCAGGCGTGGTTGGGTTTGTCTGCGTGCCTGCATCAAGTATGCAGAATTTTCTGGTGGGCACGGCAATATCTGCTGTATCAGGGTTTCTTTTTACCTACCTTATGTCGAATATGAAAAGGTTCAATAAAGAACTGGCGGAAACAGGGGTGCCTGCCGAAGAAATAATAGGAAGCGCCCAACATGCTGCTATGGAAATAGAAAAGAATGTAATATGCAGCCCCCTCACGGGCACGGCAATCCCAATGGGTGAAGTGCCAGACGGCACATTTGCTGCGGAAGTATTGGGGAAGGGGATGGCAGTAATCCCTACAGAGGGAAAAGTGGTAGCCCCCTGTGAAGGGGAGGTATCTACCTTGTTTGATACAAAGCATGCGGTTGGGATTACTGCAAAAAATGGGGCAGAACTGCTAATACATGTTGGCGTGAATACCGTTGAGCTGGAAGGGAAATACTATGAAGCCCATGTCGCCCAGGGGGATAAGGTAAAGCCAGGGCAACTGCTCCTTACGTTCGATATTCCTAACATCAAGAAAGCGGGATACCATGTGGCAACCCCTGTGATTATTGCGAATACAGAAGATTATAAAAATGTAGCTGGCTTAAAAACAGGGGAGATCCGCTGTATGGAGCCTCTCATAAAATTGGAGGAAGCATAATGGCTGATAAAAAAATTGTGTTTTTAGACATCGACGGGACATTTACTGTCCCGTTGGAAAAACCGACAGAGCTTGCGGCAAGGGCAGTGCGGGAAGCAAGGGAGAATGGGCATAAAGTTTTCGTAAGCACAGGACGTAATATGCCTATTGTAAGTGAAGATGTCTTGGCGGCAGGGTTTGACGGCGTGGTTGCCAGCGCAGGGCGGTATATAGAAATTGACGGGAAGGTGGTCCGCGACAGCGTGCTTTCGGAAGAAACAATCCAACAGTGCCTGGGCATTTTCCATAAATTTGGAATTTATTGCCGGATTGAAAGCCCGGAAGGGATTTATATTGACAGCAGCCTTCAGGAAATCCTTACCAGTGCATCGGCAGGGCCGACAAATTCTGAATTGGCCCGGATGAAAAAGGAACTGGCTTCGGGTGTGGGGGTTCAGCCTTATACGGAATATCCAAGGAAGGGAGCCTATAAACTGGGGTTTATCTGCACAGATTTAGCAGATATTGAAAAGACGAAGCCATATATGGAGAAAGAATTCCATTATGTGGTACATCCCTATGCAGAAGATGCGGACTGCTATAATGGCGAGATTATCCGAAAGGACATGGACAAAGGGGAAGCCATGGAACATGTCTGCGAATATTATGGGATGGAACTGGCTGACACAGTTGCGTTTGGCGACAGCATGAATGACCTGCAGATGCTGGAACGTGCAGGGATTGCCGTGGCAATGGGGAATTCCTGCAAAGAATTAAAGGAGAGGGCGGATATTGTCTGCGGGAGCGTGGAGGAAGACGGCATTTATCATGAATTTAAAAGGATGAAGCTGATTTAAGAAGGCATTTTGGCGCTGAATGCATTAATGACAATATTCGTGCAAATATCGTAACATTTTTGTAAAAGATTACAGTTGACATAATCGGCTGCCCTTGATATAATAAATTCCGTAATAAATTCGTAACAAATGGAGTACCCTGCGGGGCTTCATAACAATAAAACGGGATAAAACATGGAGGGTTTAGTTATTATGAACAGGAATTCTATAAGAAAGGCAACTACATGTTGCTTAACGGCAGCAGTTGTCATTACAAGCAGTTCTTTTGTGTCACATGCATCTGTAAGCGCAGGGGCAGGGGATTTGATTACTGCAGCGCAGGAAACACAGGCAGAGAAGCCAGCAGAGAATAAAGAAGCAGAAAAAGACACTTCCGTAACCGCAGGCGTAACTGAGATTTTTGCGAATTCACTTGCACCAAGGCATGAATCCATTGACACAGCCGTAGATGATGTTAAGAATGAAACACCTGTCCAGAAGACAGAGTATGATGATATCGCAATTGCCCAGGTTGACAATTATGTAAATGTCCGGGCTGCGGCAGGGGAAGACAGCGAAGTACTCGGCAAGCTTTACAATAATTCCGCATGTACCGTCCTTGGGGTAGAAGGTGACTGGTACAAGATCCATTCCGGCAATGTGGAAGGGTACATAAAATCAGAGTTCCTTGTATTAGGGAATCCTGAATTAGCAAAATCCGTTGGCTACAGGGTAGCAGACGTTACAACCGATAATTTGAATGTCCGTGCGGATTCCAGCACAGAGTCTGATGTCCTTGGACAAGTTCCCCAAGGTGAAACGCTCAGCGTAGTGGAAGAAAAAGACGGATGGGTAAAAGTTGCAATTGAAGAAGGGGACGGATGGGTATCCGGCGATTTCGTAAAATGCAGCACCAATTATGTAGTAGCTGAATCTAAGGAAGAAGAAGAAGCGCGCCTTAAGAAAGAAGAAGAAGAACGTAAGGCAGCAGAGGAAGCTGCACGTAAGGCGGCAGAGGAAGCTTCAAGGTCTTCCCGCTCCAGCAGCTCCGGTAGTTCCGGCGGCTCCTCAGGTTCATCTTCAGGGTCCTCCTCAGGGGAAAGCAGGAGCTATGCTCCGCCAAGCGGCGGAAGTGGACAGGCAGTTGCAGACTATGCATGCCAGTTTGTGGGTAACCCTTATGTATATGGCGGGACAAGTTTGACAAACGGCGCAGACTGCTCCGGGTTTGTAATGAGCGTATATGCAGCATTTGGCGTAGGGCTTCCCCATTCCTCCAGCGCACTGGCTGGCGTAGGGTATGGCGTAAGCGCAGATGCAATGCAGCCGGGTGACATTGTATGTTACAGCGGTCACGTTGGGATTTATATCGGCGGGAATACTATCGTACATGCAAGTACAGAAGCAACAGGCATTAAGTACACTTCCCCAGCGAATTATAGGACAATCGTTGCAGTAAGAAGGATTTTCTAAACACATAAGGAAGATAAGATACAGGTATGTTGGATTTCCAGCATACCTGTTTTTTTATCTTATAGGAAAGCCCTTCCGGCGCACCTTTGAAAATGTCATACAATTTCCAATATTTTAAAAAATTATTTTTTCGACAAAATCCGCTGTGGGATTCCCCAAAAATTCGACAGGAAAATATGCACAAAATCGACAAAAGGGGGTAAAGTTATCCAGAAGTTATCCACATGGCACAGTGACAAAAAATCCAAAAAAGTGAGTTATACACAGAGTTATCCACATTATCCACCAAAATGCATGTGGATTGCGTGGTTTACATAGGTAAAAAAAGAAACATTTGTTTTGTGAAGTTGTAATAAAGTGAATAAAATTGAGAAAAAATAGGAAAAAGTATTGACTTTTTAAAAGACAAAAAAATATTTTTTTATGGCTGAAATGTCAGTCAATTCTTATTAATATCAGCAAAAAGAAGGTTGAAAAAGTTTCCTTCATTTGGTATACTTCTAAAGTACTTTAGGCAGGAACATAGGAACAGGTGTTAGATGATGAAAAAGTTAGAAATACTGGGAATGGCTTTGGACAATTACACAGTGCAGGAGGCAATGCTTCAGGTGGAAGGGTTCCTTGGCAGTGATATAATGAATACAGTAGAAACAATTTCCATGGACACGTTAGTCCGGGCGCAGGAGGACGGGCAGCTAAGGGAATGCATTGAGGGCCTGGACCTGACGGTAGTCAGCGATAAGGAAATCCTGAAGGCGGCCGAGGCGGCTTCCCCCCAACGGATGCAGGAAACAGCGGACAACCTGTTCCAGCGGGAGTTCCTAAAGCAGGCGTCCCGCAATAACCGGACGGTCTACCTGCTGGGGGACGACAGCTTAAAGCTGGATGCGCTGCAAGGGTTCCTCCGTGAGAATTACAGCAGGATACAGGTGGTGGGCAGCTATGCGCTGGCGGACTGCCTGGGGGATTATGACACAGTCATCAATGAAATCAACATTGCAGAGCCGGACGTGCTGATTTCCGTGGTGTCCACGCCGGAACAGGAGTATTTCCTGAAAGCCAATAAGGAAAAGCTGAATGTAAAGATTTGGTATGGCCTTGGGGAAAATTATGTTTCTAAAAAAGGCGTTTCTGAAGTGGCGGGCTTTGCAAAGAAATTAATCCAGAAGGGCGTCATGCACAGTATGCTGGCGCGCTACAACCACGATAAGGACGGGTAAATGCCCAAAATAGCTTTAAAGAAGCATAAAAATCGTAAGAAAGGCAAATGAGGGAACCACATGGATCAATTTTTTGCATACAAAAGGAAACCAGTGTTTTTATATTTCGTGATAATTGCAGGGACAGGGATGCTTGCATTTGCCATTAAATGCATCTGCGACCCTATCAATTTAGTGACGGGAGGGTTTACCGGCCTTTCCATCCTGCTCAAGGATTTGACAGAGATCTTTTATGAAGGGGGCGTGCCCCTCTGGTTTGCCAACCTTGCGCTGAATATCCCGGTATTTTTAATTACATGGAAGGTTAAGGGCAAACGTTTCATTGGCCGGACGGCGATTGCAACGGCGCTGCTTTCCCTTTGGCTGTATGTGATCCCGGAGATGGATTTTGTCAGCGGGGACTATACCTTGGCGGCGGTGTTCGGCGGGGTCCTTTCCGGCATTTCCATGGGGATGATTCTCTGGGCAGACTCCACCACCGGGGGGACTGAGATGGTAGCCATCCTAATCCAGTGCAGGCTAAAGCATTATTCCGTAGCCCAGATTATGCAGGTGCTGGACGGGATGGTGGTGCTGGCAGGGCTCTATGTGTTTGGCCTGCGGCCTTCCATGTATGCCATTGTGCTGATTTTCATTGCGTCAAAGGTGACGGACGCCATTTTAGAAGGGATGAAATTCTCCAAGGCGGCATATATTATCACAGAGCAGTATGAGGAGGTGTCCAAAGTAATTATGGAAACCTTGGACCGGGGCGTTACGGGGCTGGAAGCCCGGGGGATGTACTCTGGGGCGAAAAAATGCATGCTCTACTGCGTTGTGTCCAAGAAGCAGATTGTCCTGCTGAAAGAGCTGGTCCATAAGATTGACAAGGACGCTTTCGTGATTGTAGGCGATGTGCGGGAAGTGCATGGGGAAGGCTTTATTGAGCACCTGGGAGAGAATTAACAGGGCTCCTTCTTTCAGCGAGCAGGCTGTCCGCTTCACCCTTTGGGGCATTTTTGTATACTATGGCTATGCCACAAAAGGAAAGTTTTGGAAAAAAACTGAGGAAATGCATAAAAAAATATGGATTTCCTCTTTCTTTTTTTGTGATATTGCATTAAAATACATATGGAGTTGTTTTGTTTTCCTAAAATATCTGGGATATAATTGTGAAAGTTGACTGAAAGCAAATCCCCAAGTGGTAAAAAGTAGCGGAAATTATGCACAAAAGGCAGGGAACAGGCCTGCCAAAAAGAGGACAGCATGCAGATTGAATGGAAAAGGAGTGAAGCAAATGATTTCGAATCAGATACTTCAAAGTACAATTGATGGATTAAAAGGGATTACCAGAATTGATTTATGTATTATTGATACGGAAGGCAAGGTGTTAGCGGCGACGTTTCAGGATACGGACAGCTATGTGACAGCAGCATTGGCATTTGTAGAATCTCCTGCGGATAGCCAGGTGTTTTTGGGGTGCCAGTTTTTCAAGGTTTTTGACGAGCACCAGTTGGAATATATTTTACTTGCAAAAGGCGACAGCGAGGACGTCTATATGATAGGGAAGATTGCCAGCTTCCAGATACAGAACCTGCTGGTAGCCTATAAAGAGCGGTTTGACAAGGACAATTTTGTGAAAAACCTGTTGTTGGACAACCTGCTGTTAGTGGACATTTATAACCGGGCCAAGAAGCTCCATATTGACACGGAAGCAAGGCGGGTGGTTTTCATTGTGGAAACCAACCGGGAAAAAGACGGGAATGAGCTGGAACGGGTGCGGGCGCTCCTTGGGGGCAAGCCCCGGGATTTCATTACGGCGGTGGACGAGAAGAATATTATTGTGGTAAAAGAAGTCATGGACAATGAGGGCCATGAGGAGCTGAATAAGACGGCGGAAGTTATCCTGGGCCTGTTCCGCAGCAACGACGATTTGGAAATCCATATTGCCTACGGCACGGTAGTCAATGAAATCAAGGAAGTTTCCCGTTCCTACAAGGAGGCCCGGATGGCCCTTGACGTTGGGAAAATTTTCTTTGAGGAACGCCAGGTGATCGCCTATTCCACGCTGGGCATTGGGCGGTTGATTTACCAGCTCCCCATCCCTTTGTGCAAAATGTTCATTAAGGAAATTTTTGACGGGAAATCCCCGGACGAATTTGACGAGGAAACGTTGACGACTATCAATAAATTTTTTGAGAACAGCCTGAATGTTTCGGAAACTTCCAGGCAGCTATACATCCACCGGAATACCCTTGTGTACCGGCTGGACAAACTGCAAAAGAGCACGGGGCTGGATTTGCGGGTGTTTGAGGACGCCATCACCTTCAAGATTGCCCTGATGGTGGTAAAATACATGAAATATATGGAATCGTTGGATTATTAGGCGTTTTTTGCGGAGGTATCTATGATAAAACTGGAAAATGTCAGCAAGGCTTACTCTGCCGGGATCCCGGCTTTGAACGATGTAAGCCTGTATATTGAACCTGGGGAATTCGTATTTGTGGTAGGGGACAGCGGCTCCGGGAAATCTACCCTGATTAAGCTTTTGTTAAAGGAGCTGGAGCCCACCAAAGGGAGCATTACCATCAGCAACCAGAAGCTGGGGAACATCCGGCACAGGGATATCCCAAGGTTCCGGCGGAATATTGGCGTGGTGTTCCAGGATTTCCGTCTGTTAAAGGACCGGAACGTGTATGAAAATGTGGCTTTTGCCCAAAGGGCCGTGGGGACGCCGGTAAAGACCATGCGCCGGAAGGTCCCGGCAGTCCTTTCCATGGTGGGCCTTGCGGCGAAATATAAGTCCTACCCCAAGGAAATTTCCGGCGGGGAGCAGCAACGGGTAGCCATTGCCCGGGCATTGGTGAACGAGCCCAAAATCCTGCTGGCCGACGAGCCTACCGGGAATCTTGACGCCCACAATGCATGGGAGATTATGAAGCTGCTGGAGGAAATCAACCAGAGGGGCACCACAGTCCTTGTAGTGACCCATAACCAGGAGATTGTAAGGGCAATGAGGAAGCGCGTCATTACCATGCGCAAAGGCGTTGTCATTGATGATGAACGGGCAGGTGACAGTTATGAGGATTAGCACATTTTTCT
>Ga0137308_101391_pt1 | contig 24213 bp, 16 predicted proteins | sample Inofrocosms_June_FD_97181 | JGI IMG/M metagenome (GOLD analysis project Ga0137308, IMG submission 97181) | Mouse cecal microbial communities from Vienna, Austria - N-Acetylneuraminic and N-Acetylglucosamine D2O microcosms_June | ecosystem: Host-associated > Mammals > Digestive system > Large... | reverse complement strand
TGCTTGGGGGCCTTGGGCCCGGCGGGCTGCTGCGGGGCGTCCAGCCGTTCCAGGGCGTCCAGGGCCTTCTGGTATTTCTTGTCCGCGGCCTGCCGGTAGAGCTCCCGGGCCTTCGCCAGATCCTGCTCCACCCCGGCGCCCTTCTCATAACATTCGCCCAGCAGGTACATGGCCCTGGCCTCCCCCCGCTCGGCGCTCTGCCCGTACAGCTGCGCGGCGCGCTTTTCGTCCTTGGGCACCCCCATCCCGGCGGCGTAGCACTCCCCCAGGGAGCAGGTGCCGCCCGGGTGCCTGCCCTTGTGGGCGCGGGTGTACAGCTCCACCGCCTTTTCCAGATCCTTTTCCACGCCATAGCCGTTCTCATAGCACTCGCCCAGCAGGAATTCGGCCCGGTGATAGCCCTGCTGGGCGGATTTGGCAAACCATTCCGCCGCCTGGGCGTCGTCCTCCTCCACGGCGATGCCGTGGTAGTAGAAGAAACCCAGATTGCACTGTGCCCGGGCGTTGCCCGCCTGGGCGGCGTGGCGGTAGAGCCGGGCGGCCTCCGCCTTGTCCTCGGCTACGCCGTGGCCCAGCTCATAGCACAGCCCCAGGGAACAGGCGGCGGCGATATACCCCTGCTCGTGGGCGGCGCGGTAGAGGCGGAACGCCTCGTCAAAGTCCGCGTCTACGCCGTAGCCGTACTCGTGGCATTCGCCCAGGAGGAAATGGGCACGGGCGCTGCCCCGCTGGGCGGCCTGGGTAAACCACTCCACCGCCTGGGCGTCGTCCATCTCCACGCCGATGCCCTGGTAGTAGCAGAAGCCCAGGTTACACTGGGCCCAGGCGCTGCCCTGCTCCGCCGCCTCCCGGTAGAGCTGGGCGGCGCGCTTGGCGTCCCGCACCACGCCCTTGCCGAACTCATAGCACACCCCCAGCGAGCAGGTGCCGGCGGGGTAGTGCTGCTCGTGGGACTTGCGGTAGAGCTCCACCGCCTTTTCCAGATCCATCTCCACGCCGTAGCCGTTTTCATAGCACTCGCCCAGCAGCTGCTGGGCCCGGGCCTGGCCCGCCCCGGCGGCCTGGGTAAACCACTTCACCGCCTGCTCGTTGTCCTCCGGGGTGCCGATGCCCCGGTAGTGGCAGAAGCCCAGATTGCACTGGGCCTGGGTATAGCCCTGCTCCGCCGCCTCCCGGTAGAGCTCCACCGCCCGGGCGGGGTCGGCCTCCACCCCGGTGCCCAGCTCATAGCACAGCCCCAGCGAGCAGGCGGCGGGGGGATAGCCCGCCTCGTGGGACAGGCGGTAGAGCTGCGCCGCCCGCGCCTCGTCCTTTTCCACGCCGAAGCCGCTGTCGTAGCACTCGCCCAGCAGCTGCTGGGCCCGGGGGTACTCCTGCTGGGCGGACTTGGCGAACCACTGGGCGGCCTGGGCGTCGTCCTGCTCCACGCCGATGCCCTGGTAGTAGCAGAAGCCCAGATTGCATTGGGCCCGGGCGTCCCCCGCCTCGGCCGCCCTGCGGTAGAGCTCCACCGCCCGGGGCCTGTCCTGCTCCACCCCGATGCCCCGGTAGTAGCAGTAGCCCGGATTACGCGGGGCCCGGGCGTCCCCCGCCTCGGCGGCCTGGAGGTAGAGCGCCAGCGCCCGCTCCATATCCTGCTCCACCCCGGAGCCCAGCTCGTAGCACAGCCCCAGCGAGCAGGTGGCGGGGGGATAGCCCGCGTCGCTGGCGGCGCGGTAGAGCTGGGCGGCCTTCAGGTGGTTCTCCTCCACGCCGTAGCCGAAATCGTAGCAGTCCCCCAGCAGGCCCAGGGCCCGGGGGTAGCCCTCCTCGGCGGCCAGCTGGAACCAGTGGACGGCCTGGGCGTCGTCCATCTCCACGCCGATGCCCCGGTAGTAGCAGAAGCCCAGATTGCACTGGGCGGGGATATAGCCCTGCTCCGCCGCCTCCCGGTAGAACTCCACTGCCCGGGACGGGTCGGCCTCCACCCCGGTGCCCAGCTCATAGCACAGCCCCAGGGCGCACACGGCGGGGGGGTAGTCGTTTTCCCTGGCCCGGCGGTACCACTCCACCGCCTGGGCCGGGTCCTGCTCCACCCCCTGGCCCAGCTCGTAGCTCTGGCCCAGCAGGAACTGGCCCTTGGGGTAGTCCTCCTCGGCGCACCGGCGGTAGAGCCGGACGGCCTCCTCCATGTCCTGCTCCACGCCGATGCCCCGGTCATAGCACACGCCCAGGGCGCAGGTGGCGGCCTCAAAGCCCTGCTCGTGGGCGGCGCGGTAGAGCTCCACCGCCCGCTTCTCGTCCTTCTCCACCCCCAGGCCGGCCTCGAAGCACTCGCCCAGCAGCTGCTGGGCCCTGGGGTATTCCTGCTGGGCGGCCTTGGCAAACCAGGCCGCGGCCTCCTCATAGTCCTGCTCCACGCCGATGCCCCGGTAGTAAAAGAAGCCCAGATTGCACTGGGAGGGGGCGTGGTCCTGCTCCGCCGCCTCGCGGTAGAGCTCCGCGGCCCGCTCCTTGTCCATCTTCACCCCGGAGCCCAGCTCGTAGCACAGCCCCAGCTCGCACATGGCGGGGGGATAGCCCTGCTCCGCCGCCTGGGTAAAGAGCTGGACGGCCCGCCCGGGGTCCTTTTCCGTGCCGATGCCCCGGCCGAAGCACATGCCCAGGCCGTACTGGGCGGCGATGTAGTCCCCCTCCGCCGCCCGGGTGAACCAGTGGAAGGCCAGCGCTTCGTCCCGCTGGGTCCCGCCCGTGCCGTTGCAGTAGTTCATGGCCACCCGGTACTGGGCGTCCAGGTCACCGTCCTCCGCCGCCTCCAGCAGCTCGCGGAAGCTCTGCTCCTTCCTGGCCGATACGTCCGCCAGGCTCTGGATCAGCTGGGGGTTGATGTATACCATCACCGCGTCCTGCCCCTCGGGCAGCAGTCCGTCGTTGCGTTCTTCCGACATATGTATCCGCTTCCTTTCCGTCTCCCCCGCCCTCGCGGGTGTTTTTGGAGCATTGTACCATATCCCCCGGGGGAAATCCACCCGGGATTGGGCGCGGCCGTCACACGCCGGCGTACCGCGCGCAGTTGAATACGCTGATGCCGATGATGAGCGCCATCAGCGCCACAAACAGCCGGTCCACCAGGGGGGCGTCCAGCTTCTTGTTCAGCGCCCGGCCCAGGATTCCCCCGCCGATGCCCCCCGCGGCCATCAGCGCCAGCACCTCCGGCCGGAAGGGCGGGACGGTGCGGGCGGCCAGGGTGGCGATCAGGCTGAACAGCTGCCCGAAGAAGATGACGTACAGGCTGTTGGCGGCGGCGGTTTTGGTGTCCATGCTGAAAAAGAAGTAGAGCACTACCAGATTGATGGGCCCGCCGCCGATGCCCAAAAAGCTGGACATGCAGCCCAGGGCCAGGCCGATGGCGGCGCAGGCGGGCTTGTTTTCCAGGCGCAGGGTGCGCACCCTGTCCTTGTTCAGGGTATAGATGAGCGTGCCCAGGGTGACGGCGGCCAGGCAGGCGGCCTGGATGGCGCCCACGGCGTTGGGGTCGCCGGACATGGCCTTCACGGCGGAAAACAGCCGGCTGCCTAAAAGCCCCCCCGCCGCCGAGCCCAGGGCCAGGGGCGTCCCGGTGGACAGGGACACCCTCCGCTCTCCGGCCAGCATGGCCCGGCCCACGGAGTAGCAGCTCATGGACAGCACCGTACAGCCGGACAAAAAGCTGATGGCGGCCACGTCCTCCAGCCGCAGCAGGTCCAGCACGGGCTTGATGATGACCCCGCCGCCGATGCCGCACACGGCGCCCACAGTGCTGGCCAGCAGGCTGACCAGGAAAAAAATCAGCAATTGCATAAGCCGTCCCCCTATCGCTGGGTGAGATTCCGCCCCCGCCGGGGCGCAAAAACAGGATACCGCAAAAAGGCCGCGGGCACAAGCGGAAAATGTGAAAACTGTCCCTGATCCGGGCGCCGGGATAAAAAACGCCGGGACGGCCTGCGTCCCGGCGGGCAGCGGCCCCGGGAACCCAAGGGGGCCGCCGTTTTTATCTCAGAAGCCGTACCAATAGCCTCAGCGCCCGGCTCTGCGGCCAAAATTGCCGCCGGCCGCGTTGAAAAATCTTGAAACACACCAAGCATTCCCGTGATTCTTCGCCTTGCCGCCGGCAATTTTGACTCGGGCATCTGAAATACTTCGGTTATTGGTACAGCTTCTCACTGTCCGCCGGGGCTGTCCAGCAGCTGCGCGGCCTGGCGCAGGCCGATCCCCCGCTCCCGGGCGATGGCGGCCAGATCGTCGAACTCGTACTTCTCTCGGGCAACCCCATAGCCCGACGCCCGCTTGCACCGGACGGGGCCCAGGGGGGTGTCCAGCGCGGCGCACTCCCGCTCCAGCACGTGGCGGCGCAGGGCGCACTCCCGCACGCCCAGGGTGGTGGTATGGCGGAAGAGCAGGGCGCACAGCGCGTCCCGGTCCGCCGGGGCGCACATCACCCGCAGCAGGGTGCCGGGGCGGCACTTCTTCATGCCGATGGGGACGGTGTACACGTCCAGCGCCCCCCCCTCAAGCAGCCGCTCCATGGCAAAGCCCAGCTCCTCGCCGGTCATGTCGTCCACATTGCAGGACAGCTCCACAACGCTGTCCCCGCCGTCCTCCGCCTCGCCCAGCATGGCCCGCAGGCAGTTGGCCGCCGGGAAGTCCTTCTGCCCGCAGCCGTAGCCCACGGCGCAGGGGCGCATCACCGGCATATCGCCGAAGCGGGTGACGAAGTGCTTGAGCAGCGCCGCGCCGGTGGGGGTGCACAGCTCCCCCTGAATATCCCCGCCGTAGATGGGCACGCCCTGGAGCAGCAGGGCGGCGGCGGGGGCGGGCACCGGCAGCAGCCCGTGGGCGCAGCGCACCTGGCCCGTCCCCACCCGGACGGGGGAGCACACCACCTGGCCGGGGGCCAGCGCGTCCATAAGCATACAGGCCATGGTGATATCGGCCACCGCGTCCAGCGCGCCCACCTCATGAAAGTGGACCTCGTCCACCGGCACGCCATGGACCTGGCTCTCCGCCTGGGCGATGAGGGAGTATACCGCCATGACCTGGTCCTTCACCCGCGCAGGGAGGTCCAGGTGGTCTTGGACAATGTGCCCGATGCCGTCCATGCCGCTGTGGTGGTGATGGTGTTCGTGCTCATGGTGGTGGTCGTGCTCGTGGTCATGGCCGTGGTGGTCGCAGCTGTGTTCCTCCTGGCCGTGGACCGTCACCGACAACCGGGTGCCGGTGATGCCGCACTTGACGGCCCGCTCCCGGGAGACATGGACGCCGGGCAGGCCCAGGGCGTTGACCTGGGCCACAAAGGCGTCCGGGTCGGGCAGCAGCTCCAGCAGGGCGGCGGACAGCATGTCCCCTGCCGCTCCCATACCGCAGTCCAGATACAGTATTTTCATCGTGTAAGCGCTCCCTTCATAATGGTTCGCCGGCCCGGGGCTCCAGGTCCAGCAGCACTGCGGAATATTTCCCCTTCAGCCCGTCCAGCACCTGGCCGCGCCGCTCCAGCAGGAGGGGGAGCTGCCCCTCGGGCAGCTGGATCATGGCCCGTCCTCCCAAAAGCCGCACCCGGAAATCGGAAAAGCCCAGGGAGAAGAGCAGCGACTCCGCCGCCTCGGTTTTTTGCAGCTTTTCCCGGGTAATCTTCTCCCCGGCGGGGATGCGGGTGGCAAGGCAGGCGTAGGCGGGCTTGTCCCAGGTGAACAGCCCCGCCTCCTTTGACAGGCGGCGGACCTCCCCCTTGGTCAGTCCGCACTCCCGCAGGGGGGAGCGGACACGCAGCTCCCGCAGGGCCCGCATACCGGGGCGGTCCCCCGCGTCGTCCGAGGCGTTGGTGCCGTCGATCAAAAGGGGGAAGCCGTCCTCCCGGGCGGCCCGGGAGATGGCGGAGAATACGGCCCGCTTGCAGTGGTAGCAGCGGTCGGCCGGGTTGGCCGCCACCTCCGGCAGGGCCAGCACGTCCAGCTCTACCGCCCGCAGCTCCACCCCCAGCTCCCCGGCCAGCCGCCGGGCGTCCTCCCACTCGAAGGCGGGCTGGAAGGGCGAGCGGGCGCAGTAGGCCCGCACCCGCCGGGCGTAGCGGGCGGCGGCGTACAGCAGGTAGGCGGAGTCCGTCCCGCCGGAGAAGGCCACCGCCGCGCGGGGGTTGGCCTGGAAAAATTCTGGCAGCGTCATATCGTCCCCCCCTCCCGCTCAGCGCAGCGTCTGGTGGGCGCGGCAGTAGCTCAGGCAGAGCAGCCTGCGCGCCAGCTCCGCCTGCTCCGGGGGGAGCTGGGCGGTCAGCTCCCCGCCGGCGGTGAGGCGGACGCCGTGGCTGTGGATCACGGGAAGCTGGGCCCGGCACTGGTCCGCCGCCTGCATATAGGCGTCCCCCGTCCAGCCCAGCTGCTCAAAGAGCACATTCATCAGGAAGCAGGGGGAGATATCCGGCCCCTCCCCGGCGATGTCCCGGCCGACGGCCGCCTTGGCTGCCTCGTTGGCCCAGATGAGGTAGGGGGTGGACCAGTAGTTGTAAAAGCCCTCCTGGCTGTCCTGGTCCAGGTTCACGCCCAGGGCGTGGTACACGCTGTTGCCGTTGCCCAGCCAGGGCTTATGGTCGCCGAACACCACCAGCACAATGGGCTCGTCCGAGGCGCGGAAGGCGTCCACCATGTCCGACAGGTACCGCTGGGTGGCCATCACCGAGCCCAGGTAGTTGGACAGGATATACCGGGAGGCGTCGTCAAGCCCCGGATTGGTGAAAAAGTCCTCCGGCTCCCCCCACCAGCACTCCCGGTCCCCGTAGGGGCCGTGCCCCTGGTAGGTGACGGAGAAGGAGAACAGCGGCGCGTCCTGCTCCAGCTGCTCCAGGACGGTCCGGGTGAGGTCGGGCAGGAACCCGTCGTCGTTGAGAACCGGGTCTGCGCCGTACACCGGGCCGAAGTAGTCCTCCGTGAAGCGGTAGGAGTCGAAGCCCAGGTAGGCATTCACATTCTGCCGGTTATAGAACCAGTTGTAGCTGGGGTGGCTGCCGGTGGCCCGGTAGCCCTGTCCCTTGAGATAGCGCACGTAGGAGGGGGCCTCCCCCCGGTAGTCATAATTCCCGTCGGCCACGCCGGTGAGGAAGGCCCGCTCGGTATTGACGGTGCCCCCGGCGAAGATGTTGGCGAGCAGAGAGCCGGAATAGCCCTCCTGCTCCAGGGCGTGCCAGACGGCGTAGACATCCTGGGAGAACTGGATCTCCTCAAACTGGGAGAAGTCGGTGAAGGCCTCCAGCATGATCCCCACGATGTTCACCTTTTTGTCCTCCGGGATGGCGGCGTCCTCATATTGGGCCAGCCACTGCTCCGCCTCCCGCTGGTCGTAGCCCTCCGGGGGGCGGGGGAAGGCGTCCTTTACACTATGGAGGAAGGGATAGAGCAGCCCCCGGGACACATACTGCTGGGTGACCGACCACTTGTTGATATGCTCCTCGTTGGCGTTGTCCTGATACACCTGGTCGCTGGCGTACAGGGGGGACAGGGCGGCGGCGCACGCCAGGGCCGTTCCGGCGATGCCCGCCCGGAAGCGCCCCAGGGGCCGGCCCCGGGCCAGCAGGGCCAGCAGCAGCGCGCTGACCAGGGCGCAGCCCAGGGCGGCGGCCAGCTTGCCGAACAGGAACAGCTGGTATTTGCCCGCCATATTCCCCGCCTCCCCCAGCAGCAGCAGGTCGGCGGCGATCACCGGGTCGTCCCGGAAGAACATCTTATAGGCATTCCCGGCGGCCAGTCCCAGCACCGGCAGGGCGGTGAGCGCATAGGCCAGCCATGCCCGGCCGGAAAGGCCGTAGAGCAGCGCCATGAGCACCACGGGGGGGAGCAGGTTGAGCGCCACCAGCGCCGGGTGGTCCAAATAATCGTAGAACAGCTCCCAGCCATACTGGGCGGGGGCCAGCATCAGGCACAAAAGGCCCAGGGCCAGCGCCGCCCCCAGCATGAGCAGGGCGTTCCACAGCCAGAAGGCCGCCCGGCGGGGGGCGGACAGCCCGTCCTCCGGGCGCTTTCGGAATAAAAAGCAGGAGAATAGTTGTTTCATCGCCGTGCCTCCACAAAAAGATATACCGGCGGCAGGCAGCCCATGTTTGGATGCCCGCCGCCGGTATTCTATCACAATTCGCCCCGCTGTGCACGGGCAAACGCGCAATTTTACGAAAAGTTAATAGGCCAGCTTTTCCTCCAGCCAGTTTTTCAGCCCGCTGATGGGCACACGAACCTGGTCCATGGTGTCCCTGTCCCGGATGGTGACGGCGTGGTCGGCAATCTCGGTCTCGCTGCCCACGGTGGCGAAGTCCACGGTGACGCAGTAGGGCGTGCCGATCTCGTCCTGGCGGCGGTAGCGCTTGCCAATGGAGCCGGCGTCGTCAAAGTCCACCATGAAATGTTTGGACAGCTCGGCCTGGACCTCCCTGGCCTTATCGCTCAGCTTTTTGGACAGGGGGAGCACCGCGCACTTGAAGGGGGCCAGGGCGGGATGCAGGCGCAGCACGGTGCGCACGTCGTTCTTGGCCTCGTCCACCACCTCCTCGTCGTAGGCGTTGCAAAGGAAGGCCAGCAGCATCCGCTCCACGCCCAGGGAGGGCTCGATGACATAGGGGACATAGTGCTCGCCGGTCTCCTGGTCGAAGTAGGTCAGGTCCTTGCCGGAGGTGTTCTGGTGGGCGGTGAGGTCGAAGTCGGTGCGGCTGGCCACCCCCCAAAGCTCGCCCCAGTCGGTGAAGGGGAAGGCGAACTCGAAGTCGGTGGTGGCGTTGGAGTAGTGGCTCAGCTCCTCGGGATCGTGGTCGCGCAGGCGCAGGTTCTCCTCCTTGACGCCCAGGTTCAGCAGCCACTGGTGGCAGAAGTCTTTCCAGTAGGCGAACCACTCCAGCTCCGTGCCCGGCTTGCAGAAGAACTCCAGCTCCATCTGCTCGAACTCTCGGGTGCGGAAGATGAAGTTGCCCGGGGTGATCTCGTTGCGGAAGGACTTGCCGATCTGGCCGATGCCGAAGGGCAGCTTGCGCCGGGTGGTGCGCTGGACGTTGACGAAGTTGGTGAAAATGCCCTGGGCGGTCTCGGGGCGCAGGTAGACGGTGTTCTTGGCGTCCTCGGTGACCCCCTGGAAGGTCTTGAACATCAGGTTGAACTGCCGGATATCCGTCCAGTTGAACTTGCCGCAGGTGGGGCAGGCGATCTGGTGCTCGTCGATGAACGACTTCATCTCCTGCTGGCTCATGGCGTCCACGCTGCGGCCCAGCTGGAAGCCGTTCTCCTGGCACCAGTCCTCGATCACCTTGTCGGCGCGGAAGCGCTCGTGGCACTCCTTGCAGTCCATCAGCGGGTCGGAGAAGCCGCCCACGTGGCCGGAGGCCACCCACACCTGGGGGTTCATGAGGATGGCGGCGTCCAGCCCCACGTTATAGGGGTTTTCCTGGACGAATTTCTTCCACCAGGCCTTTTTCACGTTGTTCTTCAGCTCCACGCCAAGGGGGCCGTAATCCCAGGTGTTGGCAAGGCCGCCGTAAATCTCGCTCCCGGCGAAGATGAAGCCCCGGGCCTTGCACAGGTTCACGATCTTTTCCATACTCTTTTCGCTGCTTTTCACAATATACCGCTCCTTTTCCGTGTTTTCCGGCTCAAAACGAAAACGCCCTGAGCCGTTTGGCTCAGGGCGAACAGCTGTCACGCTTCGCAAGGGTCTGGACGCTCGGTCGCTTTCCCTTCGACTCGGGCCGGCTGCGGGCCGCCCTGCGGCCCTGCGCTCGCCCTCGCTCCGATCCAAGCTCCCTCACAGCCCCTTGCTCCGCGCTTCTTCTTGTCCGCGGTTCCACCTGAATTCGCGCCGGGCGCAGATGGGCCGGGCGCGCGCTCTTGCCCGGTAACGGCGGGGGCCGCCGGGCCATTGCCTGCCCGGGCTCGGGAGTGCCTTCCCGCCGCGCCTTCGTGGGACTTGCACCGTCCGTCCCCTCTCTAGAAAACCCGTGCGCGTGGTACTGTTCTCCGTCACTGCTTTGCGGCGTCCATTCTATTACAGAAAGCCGGGGCTGTCAAGGGGGCGGAACGGGGCTCAGCCCTCTTTTTTGCCGCCCTTGCCCGGCCGCGCCAGATGGATCAGCCCCAGCACCAGGAACACCGCGCCGGTGATAATCAGCGCCGCGGCCCCTGCCATCAGGTACATCTGGGTGCGGCCCTCGCTGCGGGTGGTTACGCCCTCCACAAAGGTGAAGTCCCCGCCCAGCATCCACATGAGCGCCCCCAGCGCGGCCATGCCGGCGCCCTCCAGCAGTTCCTTGAGGGCGCTTTTGCGCGCCGCGGCGCGGTTTAGCTTATCGTCCATGCCAATACGCCTCCTTTCCGGCCCCGTCCCCGGACGGGATGTGCTTGCAAAAAGCATAGCACATCGGGGCGGAATAATCAAGGCGGGCCCAGGCAAAAAATCAGCGGACTTTTATACTTTTTTCATTTCCTTTTTCCTGAGGCTGTGATATAATGCAGGATAAATCACTGTGCAGGAGGGAGCGCCATGCAAAACCGCGTCACCGTTACCGTGGGTGGGCTGAAATACACCCTGCTGGCTGCCGAGGGAGAGGAGTACGTTCACCGTGTGGCCGCCTATGTGGATGAGAAGCTGAGGGAGACCACCAAGGCCGGCGGCTCCTCCCAGATGGGGTGCGCCGTGCTCACCGCCGTCAACATCGCCGACGAGCGCTTCAAGGAGCGGGAGGCGTCGGAAAACCTGCGCCGCCAGCTCAAGGACCTGCTGGAGGAGAACTCCCGGCTCAAGGGCGAGCTGAGCGAGGCCAAGCGGGAGATATTCAAATTGCAGCAGAAGCGGTAAGCGCGAGCTTAGGCGCGCCGTCCCGGATGGACCGGAGCGAGGATGAAAAACCAAGATTTGCGGAGCAAATCTGCTTTTTATCCGAGACGGAGGGAAGCCGGGGCGGGCAGCGCGCCCAAAGCGAGCGTGATAAGGAAGCGCGAGCTTAGGCGCGCCGTCCCGGATGGACTGGAGCGAGGATGAAAAACCAAGATTTGCAGAGCAAATCTGTTTTTTATCCGAGACGGAGGGAAGCCGGGGCGGGCAGCGCGCCCAAAGCGAGCGTGACAAAGCCGAAGCGCGACGATAGCCGCACGCCCAATCGGAGCGTGACAACTGCGCGGCACGACAAACCATTCACAGAAACGAGAGAACAAGCCATGGAAATACTATCCCCCGCCGGCAGCCCGGAGGCGCTGCGCGCGGCGGTGTGCGCCGGGGCGGACGCGGTCTACCTCGGCTTTGGACAATTCAACGCCCGCCGGGGGGCGAAAAACTTCACCCGGGACGAGTTTGCCGCAGCGGTGTCCTACTGCCACCTGCGGGGGGTGAAGGTGTACCTCACCCTGAATACCCTGTGCTCAGACCGGGAGATGGCCCAGGCGGTGGACTGCGCCGTCCAGGCGTCCCAGCTGGGGGCGGACGCGGTGCTGGTGCAGGACATGGGCCTGGTGCGCTCGCTGCGCCAGTGCGCCCCCGACCTGCCGCTGCACGCCTCCACCCAGATGACCCTCCACTCCCTGGACGGGGTGAAGCAGGCCGCCGAGCTGGGCATGACCCGGGCGGTGCTGGCCCGGGAGCTGTCCCGCCGGGACATCGCGTATATCTGCCAGCGCTCCCCCATTGAGATCGAGGTGTTCGTCCACGGAGCGCTGTGCATGTGCTACTCGGGGCAGTGCTTCATGTCCAGCGTCATCGGCGGGCGCAGCGGCAACCGGGGGATGTGCGCCCAGCCCTGCCGCCTGCCCTACGGCTGGGGGGACTGGGCGGACGGCCACCCGCTCTCCCTCAAGGACATGTCGCTGGCGGGCCATCTCAAGGAGCTGGAGGAGCTGGGCGTGGCCAGCGCCAAGATCGAGGGGCGGATGAAGCGGCCGGAATACGTCTATATTGTGACCCGTGTGTACGCCGACGCCCTGCGGGAGGGCCGGGAGCCCACGGCGCAGGAGCTGTCCCAGCTGGAGCAGGCCTTCTCCCGCCAGGGCTTTACCGACGGCTATTTTGTGGAGAAAAAGGGGCCGGACATGTTCGGCGTCCGGGAGGAGGCCAAGAACCCCCGGGAGCTGTTCGCCCAGGCCCGTGCGGCCTATGAGAAGGGGGAGGGCCCCGGCGTGCCGGTGAAGTTTTACGCCATGGTCCGCCCCGGCGAGCCGCTCCAGGTGGGGGTGGAGGACAGCGAGGGCCGGGTGGTCACCGCCGCCGGAAACGTGCCGGAGGCCGCCCGCCGCCGGGCCGCCACCCGCGCGGAGGTGGAGGGCCAGCTCACCAAAACGGGGGGCACCCCTTACCGGGTGGCGGAGGTCCGCTCCCTGGTGCAGGACGGGCTGGCGGTGCCCCTTTCCGCGCTCAACGCCCTGCGAAGGCAGGTGCTGGACGGCCTCACCGCCAAGCGCACCGCCCTGCCCCAGCGGCGGCACGGCCCGTATAAGCTGGGCGCCCGGTACGAGAACTACCGGGGGGAGCCGGACCTCTACGTCTCCCTGCGCCGGGCGGGCCAGCTCACTTTCGAGCTGACAAAGGCCAGGCCCAGCCTCATCACCCTCCCCGCCGAGGAGATCGCCGCCCATCCGGACGACGTAAAGGCGGCCATTGGCCGAGGGGTGCCGGTGGCGGCGGTGCTGCCCCGCATCTGTTTTGACCGGGAGCTTCCCGGGCTGCGCCGGGAGCTGGAGGCGTGTAAGGAGGCCGGGGTGACGGACGCCTACGTGGGCAATCTGGGCCATGTGCCCCTGTGCAAGGAGCTGGGCTTCACCCTCCGGGGGGACTTCGGCCTCCAGGTATTCAACAGCCAGGGGGTGAAGGAGTACAAGCGGCTGGGCTTCCAGTCCGTCACCGCCTCCTTTGAGCTGAAGCTGGCCCAGATCCGGGATCTGGCCAAGGCGGTGGACACGGAGATCATTGCCTATGGGCGGCTGCCGCTGATGATCACCGAGAACTGCGCCGTCAAAAACCAGACGGGCAAGTGTGTGTGCTCCAACGTGAATCTGCTCACCGACCGCAAGGGGGTGCGCTTCCCGGTGGAGCGCGCCTATGGCTGCCGCAATGAGATTCTCAACGCCAACAAGGTGTTTTTAGCGGATAAGGCCCAGGATTGGAAAAAGGCGGGGCTGCGGGCCATCCGGCTACTGTTTACCACTGAGAACGGGGTGGAGTGCGTCCAGGTGCTGGAGGCGTACCGGGGCAGGGGGAATTATATCCCCAACAACTTCACCCGGGGCCTGTATTACAGGGATGTGGAATAAAAACGAAGCGCGGAGAAGCGGGCAGCGAGGAAGCTTGGACCGGAGCGAGGGGAAAAGCCAGGCCCAGCGAAGCTGGGACGGGTTTTCCCCGAGGCGGAGGGAAAGCACCCGAGCGTCCTGGCCGCTTCGCAGCGTGATCAAGAAGCGGGCAGCGCCCGTGGGCAGCATGGAGGTATCATGAACATCATTTTAGCTTCCCAGTCCCCCCGGCGCAGGGAGCTTTTGGAGCAGGTGGGGATAACGGGGTTCCAGGTCATCTCCCCCGATGTGGACGAGCGGGTGGAGCCGGGGCTGTCCCCGGCGGGGATGGTGGAGGAGCTGTCCCTGCGCAAGGCCCGGGCGGCGGCGGACAAGACCGGGCCGGACGGGCTGATCATCGCCGCCGACACGGTGGTGGCGCTGGATGGGGCCGTGCTGGGCAAGCCCCGGGACGGGGCGGACGCCTTTGCCATGCTGTCCGCCCTGTCGGGCCGGGAGCACCGCGTATACACCGGGGTCACCGTCCTGGGGGGCGGCCGGGCGGCCACGGAGCACGAGGAGACCGCCGTGTGCTTCCGAGAGCTGGCCCCCGTCGAGATCTGGGGTTACATCGCCACCGGGGAGCCCATGGACAAAGCGGGCGCCTACGGCATCCAGGGGGTGGGCGCGCTGCTGGTGCGGGGCATCCGGGGGGACTACTGCAATGTGGTGGGCCTGCCGGTGTTCCGGCTGGGCCGGATGCTGGCCCGGTTCGGCGTGGAGCCGCTGGCAGGCGCGGCGCGATAGGAGACCATGTATGAAGCGATTTTTCAGAAATAACGGCGGGCTGCTGCTCATCGCCGCTGCCCTGCTGGCGGCGGTGCTGGCCATCGGCGCGCAGATCCTGGGCTTCGACCCCCTCACCAGCGCGCTGGAGGTGCTGGCCACCCCCTTCCGAACGGCGTCCGCCGCCGTGACCAGCTGGACCCAGGCCCAGTACGACCGGGCCTTCCGCTATGACGAGCTGGCGGTGGAAAACGAGGCGCTGCGCCAGCGGGTGGCCCAGCTGGAGCAGGACGCCATCGCCGGGCAGGACGCCCAGCGGGAGAATGAGCGCCTGCGGGACCTGCTGGGGCTGCGGGAGGAGCGGCCGGAGCTGCAATATCAGGACGCGGCGGTGGTGCGCCGGGCCTCCTCCAACTGGACGGCGGACTTCACCATAGACCGGGGGAGCGCCGGGGGGGTGGAGGTCAACGACTGCGTGATCGACCAGTACGGCCACCTGGTCGGCGTGGTCACCGAGGCCAGCCCCTACTCCTCCCGGGTGACCACCATCCTGGACCCCGCCCTGGAGCTGGGCGGGCGGGTGGCCCGCACCGACGAGGACGCCGTTCTGGAGGGGGATTTCACCCTGATGCAGCAGGGGCTGGTGCGGCTGTCCTTCGTGTCCGAGCAGGCCAAGCTGGTCACGGGCGACCAGGTGACCACCTCCGGGTTGGGGGGGGTGTACCCGCCCGGGCTGGTGGTGGGGACGGTGCGCACCCTCTACGTGGAGGAGGACGGCGTGAGCCGTTACGCCCAGGTGGAGCCTGCGGCGGACATCGCGGAGATACAGTACGTCTATATCATTGTGGACTACGGGGAATAAAACCTGTCTATCGGGGAGGGGTCAGCCCCTCCCCTCAGTCCGTCGGAAAAGGCAACGCCTTTTCCGACGGGAAAAGCTGCGGCCTCATGCGTGCACTCGCTGTCCGCCTGGGGCGGCCAACTCGCACACTGTTCGGCCAAGAAGTGTTTTCCCCGACGCACATGCCGCCGGGGAAAACGGATTTCATTTTCTTCGCGCCTGCGGGCGCGAACTCTGCGAGGCTTTTTGGACAAGCTCCGGGGAGGGGTCAGCCCCTCCCCTGTGTTTCTAAAGAGAAAGAGAAGGTGTAACGCTATGGCGGAGCTGACGCCCATGATGAAGCAATACTGGAAGGTGAAGGAGGCCCACCCGGACTGCCTACTGTTCTTCCGGCTGGGCGACTTCTATGAGATGTTCCACGACGACGCCAAGCTGGGCGCGGAGGAGCTGGGCCTCACCCTCACCACCCGGGACCGGGGCAAGCCGGAGGGGGAGCGCACCCCCATGTGCGGCGTGCCCTACCACTCCGCCCAGAGCTATATCGCCCGGCTGATCAAGCGGGGGTATAAGGTGGCCATCTGTGAGCAGATGGAGGACCCGGCCACCGCCAAGGGGCTGGTGGACCGGGATGTGATCCGCATCGTCACCCCCGGCACCGCCATGGCCGACGAGATGCTGGACGAGAGCCGGAACAACTATATCTGCGCCGTCTACGCCGGCGGCGCCGGGGCGGCCCTGGCCCGGTGCGATTTGTCCACCGGGGCGTTCACCGCCGCCCCATTCCAGGGAAAGGACTGCCTCACCCACCTGCTCAACGCCCTGGCGGCCTGCCCCCCCAGCGAGGCCATTTTGTCCGATGGCGCCGCGGACAACGCCCAGCTCACCGACTTTTTGAAGCTCCGCCTGGGCTGCCTATGCCAGGGCGTCCCCGAGGCCCGCTTCCGCCCCGCCCAGGCGCTGGAGGCCCTGGCTGCGCTGGGCATCCTGGAGGAGGGGGAGCGCTCCCTCCCGGACCAGGACGGCCTGCGCATGTGCTACCAGGCGGCAGGGGCGCTGGCGGGCTACCTCAAGGAGACCCAGAAGACCGACTTGAGCCACCTGGGCCGCCTGACGGTGGACGGGGCCAGGGGCCAGCGCTATCTGGAGCTGGACCTCACCGCCCGGCGGACGCTGGAGCTCACCGAGACCATCCGGGGCAGCGAGAAAAAGGGCTCCCTGCTGTGGGTGCTGGACAAGACCCGCACCCCCATGGGCCACCGGCTTATCCGCGCCTGGATCGAGCAGCCCCTGTGCGACCCGGACGCCATCTCCTTCCGGCAGGACCAGGTGGCCGCCCTGACGGCGGACGGCGTGGTGCGGGAGGAGCTGTCCCGGGCCCTGCGGCGGGTGCCCGACCTGGAGCGGCTCATCGGCAAGGTGGTGTACGGCTCGGCCAACGCCCGGGACCTGCTCACCCTGGCGGACGGGCTGGCGGTGCTGCCCGAGCTGGCGGGGCAGGCGGCCCCCCTGGCCCAGGCGGCCCCCCGGCGCTTTGGATTCCTGGAGGAATTCACCGGCCTGGACGACCTCCAGGCCCTGCTGAAGCAGGCCATCCGGGACGATGAGGACGACCACCGCCTGCCCTTCACCATCCGGGAGGGGGACTTTATCCGCCGGGGCTACGACGGGGAGGTGGACCACCTCCGGGAGGTCATCGACCACGGGGCGGACATGGTGGCCGCCCTGGAGGGCCGGGAAAAGGAGCGCACGGGCATCAAGAGCCTGAAGGTGCGCTATAATAAGGTGTTCGGCTATTACATCGAGGTGTCCAAAAGCTATTATGACCTGGTGCCCCAGGACTACGTGAGAAAGCAGACCCTGGCCAACTGCGAGCGGTTTATCACCCAGGAGCTGAAGGATCTGGAGCACGAGATTTTATCTGCCCAGAGCCGGGTCACCGCCCTGGAGTACCAGCTGTTCTGCCAGCTGCGGGAGGCGGCGTCCCAGCGGGTGCGGCAGGTGCAGGACGTGGCCCGGGGGGTGGCCCGCCTGGACGTGCTGGCCTCCTTCGCGGCGGCGGCGGTGGCGAACGGCTACGTCCGCCCGGCGGTGGACGGCGGCGGCGCCATCGACATCCGGGAGGGCCGCCATCCTGTGGTGGAGCGGATGCTGAAGGACGCGCTGTTTGTCCCCAACGACACCTATATGGATGGGGGCGCGGACCGCCTGTCCATCATCACAGGCCCCAACATGGCGGGCAAATCCACCTATATGCGCCAGGTGGCCCTGATTGTGCTCATGGCGCAGATGGGCTCCTTTGTCCCGGCCCGGTCCGCCCGGATCGGGGTGGTGGACCGGGTATTCACCCGCATCGGGGCGTCCGACGACCTGGGCGCGGGCCAGTCCACCTTTATGGTGGAGATGACGGAGGTGGCCCAGATGCTGAAAAACGCCACCCCCCGCTCCCTGCTCATCCTGGACGAGATCGGACGGGGCACCTCCACCTACGACGGCATGTCCATCGCCCGGGCGGTGCTGGAGCACTGCGCGGATAAGGGACGGCTGGGGGCCAAAACCCTCTTTGCCACCCATTATCACGAGCTCACCGAGGTGGAGCACGCCATTGAGGGGGTGCGGAATTACCAGATCGCCGCCAAAAAGCGGGGGGACGGCATCGTGTTCCTGCGCAAGATCGTCCCCGGCGGGGCGGACCAGAGCTACGGCGTGGAGGTGGCCAGGCTGGCCGGGGTGCCGGACCAGGTGGTGAACCGGGCCCGGGAGATATTGACGGAGCTAGAGGCCCAGGGCCATACCGCCCCTCCGCCCAGGCCGGGCCCGGCAGAGGAGGGGCAGGTGTCCCTGGGGGATATGGCCGGGGCGGCGGTGCTGGAGCAGCTGCGCTCGGTGCCGGTGGAAACCCTCACCCCCATCGAGGCGATGAACCTGCTCTACCAGCTGAAAAGCCGGCTATAGCCCTCGGGGAAAAGGCTGGACTGGACGAGCCGCTCCGCGGGAGCCGGGCCGTCCATAGCGGGAGAGGACATAACAGGGGACCGGACGAGATCAGCTCGCCCGGTCCCCTGTCCTTTCCTTCCGCGTTCGCCGTGCGGCTTGAGAACGGCCATGGGCGCCACGGCAGCTCGGCCCGGGAGGCTGCAAAAGTTTCCAACAATATTTTCAAATTTCCGTCTTGCATTTTTGGGATTTCTGTGCTATGCTTTTATCAAGTAGATAAACGTTTACATATTGGTTATTATACATTTTTCGGACTATTTTTATCCAAAAAATATGAAAATGCCCCTGCGGCATTGCATTCCTCCCGGTTTTGTTGTATGATAAAGTTATCAGATCAATAAAATCAGCGTTGTTCGGAACCGGTTGCCAGGAAGCAGGGGGGTGTTCACATGGGCGAACGGCGGGGAAAGTACCCCACAATCAAAGATGTGGCCAGGCTGGCCAACACATCCACAGCGACGGTGTCCTATGTGCTGAGCGGGAACACCGACCGGCTGATCAGCCTGGAGCTTCGGGACAGGGTGCTGGATGCGGCGGAGGAGCTGCATTATACCAAGAGCGCCGTGGCCTCCAGCCTGCGGGTAAACCGGCGGGGTCTGGTTTTCCTGCTCATCCCCCAGTTCAGCAACATCTACTTCACCCGCGCCTGCGAGAGCCTGGAGGATGTGATTATTGCAAACGACTTTCTGCCCATGATCTGCGACACCCGGGAAGACCCGGAACGGGAGCGGAAGCTCATAGAAAACGCCGTGGCCCAGCGGGCGGACGGCATCATTCTGGGCCCCACCAGTTCGGGCTGGAAGAATACCGCCATCCTGCGCAAGCTCAATATCCCCTATGTGGTGGTGGGGCGGGAGATCTCGCCGGATAAGGACAGCCAGGAGGATAACGAGGCCTATTTTGTGGGGGACGACAGCTACCAGGCGGGATTTCTGGCCGGCCAGTGCTTCGCTCGGAACGGCCACCGCCGCATCGGCGTCATTGAGTGGAACGGCACCGTGTCCAGCGCCATGGATCGGAGCATGGGCTTTTACGAGGGAATCCGCAGGCAGCTTCGGAACGGGGGCAGCCTGGAGGTGGAATCGTCCGACGTGCTCAGCACCGAGGAGGGTTACCGCCTCACCCGGGAGCTGCTCCAGCGCACCCGGCCCACGGCGCTGTTTTTCGGCTATCACAGCTATGCCCAGGGGGGTGTGCGCTACCTGGCGGAAATGGGCCTGTCCGTGCCCGAGGACATCTCCGTCATCATGGTGGGCACCCCGGCGTGGGCGCAGTTCTCCTCCCCCAAGTACCACACCATTTACCAGAGCGAGGACTGGGTGGGTTCCACGGCGGGACGTATCCTTATGGCCCAGCTCCAGGGGGAGGAAAGCCCCCTGCTGGCAAAGAAGCGCTACATCTGCCCTTGCCAGCTCATTGAGGGGAACAGCGTAAAGGATTTAACCAGGCTATGAGCGAGATTATCGGCCTCCAATTTGCGGGACGCAAAGGCAGAGGCCGATAAAATGTAAATAAGTAAACGTTTACATGTATAAATTCGTGTAGTTTATTGACGAAATGTGAACGCCGGTCATCGGAAAAACGGCTGAGAAAGCAGTTTTTTCTCCGCATGTAAACGATTACTTGACAAGACAGCGTATTGTGGGAGAGAGGAGGGAACGGCAAGGGCAAGGCATCCGCAAAACAGGGCTGCGCCCAGCGGACGGAACGAAACCAACGACGACGCAGAAGGGAGAAAATTGGTATGAAGGATCTGAATCTCGGCAACGCAAAAGTCCCCCCCGATCTCCTGCCCTCCAAGCCTGAGGAGCGCAACTGGGGGATCTACAGCTTCTTTGCGCTGTGGATTGGCATGGACATCGGCATACCCACCTATTACCTGGCTTCCAGCCTCATCTCCGGGGGCATGAACCTGCCCTGGGCCATGATCACCATCCTGCTGGCCAACGTGATTATCGCCTTCCCTATCCTGGCCAACGGCCATGCCGGCGCGAAATACGGCATCCCGTCCACCATCTACTGGCGTTCGGCCTTCGGCTTCCGGGGGGCCAGCGTGGCGGCCATCATGCGCGGCATTGTGGCGGCGGGCTGGTGCGGCATCCAGTTTTGGATCGGCGGCTCCGCGCTGAACACGGTGCTCAGCCTGCTCTTCCCCGTCTGGGGCCAGTGGGCGCCTGGTATATGGATCTGCTTCGGCGTGTTCCTGGTTGTGAATATTTTCATCCTCATCAACGGCCTGGGCGTTATTAAGAAGATGGAGCACTGGTGCGCTCCCATGCTGGTCATCTGGATGGTAGTGCTGCTTATCTGGGCGCGCACCAGCGCGGGCAGCTGGGGTCCCTTGGTGAACCAGACGGGCAAATTCGCCACCACCGGCGAGTTCATCGCCTTCTTCATCGTGGGCCTGAACGCCAACATCAGCTACTGGGGCTCCATGCCCCTCACCGTCACCGACTTTACCAAGGTTTCCAAGGATCAGAAGTCCCACATGGTTGGCCAGTTTGCCGGCATCCCCACTGGCATCGTGGGGCTGGCCCTGGTGGGCTCCCTGGTCACCAGCTGCACTGTGGTGATGTTCGGCGAGGCTATCTGGGATCCCGTGGCCCTCACCGGCATGATCGGAAATGTCTGGTTGGTTATCGGCATGATGTGCTTCCTGATGATCGCCACCCTCACCACCAACATCGCCGCCAACGCCCTGACCCCTGCGGTAGCTATCGTCCACCTTACAGGCGGCCGGCTGAACTTCAAATGGGCGGCCATTGCCCTGGGCGTGCTGGGCGTGGCCATCCGCCCCTGGGTGCTCATCAACGACATGGGCGTCTACATGAATTTCTTCCTCAACGGCGGCGGCGCGCTGCTGGGACCCATCATCGGCATTACCATCTGCCACTACTTTTTCGTCTGCCGGACGGAGCTTGACCTGCGCAGCCTCTACGTCCCCGAGGGGGAGGCCATGTTTGAGAACCTGAAAAAGTTTGCCCTGCCCACCTATGCGGGCTGCTGGGGGGCCAGCGCGATTATGCTGCTGGTGGCGTTCCTGGCCCCGGCCGGCTGGGCTGGGGCGGTGTGCACCCTGGGCTGCACCATGCGCTTCTCCATGGTGGCGATGGCGGTTATCGTGGCGGCGCTGGGCCTGCTGGTGTTTATCAACCGCAACGGCGGCATCAACCCCGTCAGTATGCTCACCATGGCCATCACCTTTATCGTGATCTTCCTGGGGCTGTGGGTGGCCCCGCTGCACTGGCTGTACGACGCGTCCATCATCGTGGGCACCCTGGTGGGTATGCTGGTATACTTCGCCCTCATGGCGGCTGCGGACAAGAGCTTTTTGGCGCGGAAAAAGGCCGAGCATGCGGCCGCCGCGGGAAAGTGAGGCACACAGTATGAGAAACGTGACCATTGGCCTGGTTCAGCTGGAGAGCAGGGTGGGTGACAAGGCCTATAACCTGAAAGAGTCGGAGCGGCTGGTTCGGACGGCGGCGGCCCAGGGCGCGCAGATCATCTGCCTGCCGGAGCTGTTCGTCACGGGCTATAACTTGAACACCTTCGGCGAGGGGCTGTACGATCTGGCGGAGGGGCTCAGCGGGCCTGCCATCACCGCCATGCGGGCCCTGGCCAAAGAGCTTGGGGTCTATCTCATCGCCCCCATCGCCCTCCAGGCGTATACCACCCGGCCGCTGAACAACGCCGCCGTGGTCATCGACGACCAGGGCGAGGTGCAGGGGACCTACAGCAAGAACCACCTGTTCGGCGGCGAGTGCGGCTACTTCACCCGCACCGGCGAGTATCCCGTATTTGACACCAAATACGGCAGGATCGGCATTATGATCTGTGCCGACAACAACTACCCGGAGCCTGCCCGAATCCTGGCCCTCAAGGGGGCGGAGATTATCTTCATGCCCGCGGCCTGGCGGGTGCAGGAGTCGGACATCTGGCCGCTGCTCATTCGGTGCCACGCCCTGGAGAACAATGTCTATGTGGCGGCGGCCAACCAGTACGCAGACATGGGCGACCTCTTCCTCTTTGGCCACAGCATGATCGCCGGGCCCCGGGGCCAGGTGATTGAGGAGCTGACGCAGGATGGGGGCGGGCTCATTGTCCGCACCGTCGATCTGGACGAGATCTATGCCTGCCGGGCCAATATGCCCAGCCTGAAAGACCGCCATCCCGAGGACTATGGCGTGCTCTGCGCGCCGGTATCCCAATAGCAGCCCCGCGCTCCCCCCGCCGCCTGCTCCGCAGGGCGGGGACGGGGCCAAAGGTTTCAGACGGCGCGCCCGCCGTTTGGAATAGATAATCGTGCAGTTTAGGAGGAGAACGATTTGAAGAAAATTGTGATTGCCCTGGGCGGCAATGCCCTGGGCAGCACCCCGACGGAGCAGCTGGAGCTGGTGCGGCAGACCGCCAAGCCCATCGTGGATCTCATCCAGGAGGGGAACCAAGTGGTCATTGCCCACGGGAACGGCCCCCAGGTGGGTATGATCAACCTGGGCATGAGCACTGCGGCGGAGGCTGGGGCCATCAAGAGCGATATGCCCTTCCCCGAGTGCGGCGCCATGAGCCAGGGGTACATCGGCTACCACCTGCAAAACAGCATCGGCAACGAGCTGGCCGCCCGGGGACTGGCAAAGGACGTGGCCACCGTGATCACCCAGGTGCTGGTGGACGAGGCCGACCCCGCCTTTCAGAAGCCCACCAAGCCCATCGGCGCGTTCTATGACAAGGCTGCGGCGGAGAAGATCGCGGCGGAGAAGGGCTATACCATGGTGGAGGACGCCGGACGGGGTTACCGCCAGGTAGTGCCCAGCCCCAAGCCCATCGACGTGGTGGAAAAGAACATGATCCAATCCCTGATTGACGCGGGCCATGTGGTGATCGCGGCAGGCGGCGGCGGTATCCCGGTGATTCGGAAGGATGGCCGCTTGCTGGGCACCCCGGCGGTGATCGACAAGGACTTCGCCTCCGCCAAGCTGGCGGAGCTCATTGACGCGGATATGCTGGTCATTCTCACCGCGGTGGACCGGGTGGCCATCAACTGGGGCAAGCCGGAGCAGAAGGCCCTGGGCGAGATGAGCGTGGCGGAGGCGGAACGCTACTGCGGCGAGGGCCACTTTGCCCCGGGCAGTATGCTGCCCAAGGTGCAGGCGGCCATATCCTTTGCCAAGGCGGGGGGCACGGCCATCATCGCCAGCCTGGAAAACGCCGCCGCCGCCCTGCGGGGCGAGAGCGGCACCCACATCACAAAGTAAGCGGAAAGGACGAGCGCCATGAAATCGGAAGTGATCAGCGTAAAGTGCTCCATCGTCCGGGGCGGCACCAGCAAGGGCATTTTCATCCTGGAGAACGAACTGCCCAGCGACCCGGTCTTGCGGGACAAGTACGTGCTGGAGATCTTCGGCAGCCCCGACGTGCGGCAGATCGACGGTCTGGGCGGCGCGGATGTGCTGACCAGTAAGCTGGCCATCGTGGGGCCCTCCTCCCGGGAGGACGCCGACGTGGACTACACCTTCGGTCAGGTGAGCTTTGTGGACGCCAAGGTGGACTATAAGTCCAACTGCGGCAACATCTCCGCCGGGGTGGGGCCCTTTGCCATTGATAACGGCCTGGTAAAGGCGGTGGAGCCGTACACCACCGTGCGCATCCACCAGGTTAACACCGGCTCTATCATCAACGCCAAAGTGGAGGTAAAGGACGGCCGGGCGGTGGTTGAGGGCAGCCTCCACATCGACGGCGTGCCCGCCCTTGGCTCCACCGTGGAGCTGGATTTCTCCGACAGCGTGGGTTCCATCACCGGCAGGCTGTTGCCCACCGGGAACGTCACGGACACGATCACCACACAGGACGGGACCTCTTATGAGGTGTCCATCGTGGACGCGGCCATCCCCACCGTGTTCATCAAGGCGGAGGCGCTGGGGCTGGAGGGCATCGAGACCCCTGCCCAGATCGAGGGCAGCGCCCCTCTCATGGCCCGGATTGAGGAAATCCGAGGCCGCTGCGCGGAAAAAATTGGCTTGACCGACAACTGGAAGCTGTCCACCCAGAAATGCCCCTACGCCCCCTTCTTCGCCGTGGTGTCCCCCAGCAAGGCCTACCATACCTTCGACGGCAAGGACGTGGCGGCGGAGGAAATCGACCTGGTGAGCCGTCTGCTCTTCATGCAGAAGATGCACAAGACCCATCCGGTGACGGGAACCGTGTGCATGTCCACCGCAGCCCGGGTGCCCGGCAGCATTGTGGAGCAGGTTCTCAGCCGGCGGGGCCGGGAGAACCGCAAAATTATCATTGGCCATCCCGCCGGGGTGATCCCGGTGGTGTCGGAGCTTGAGACGGAGAACGGGACCTATAACCTCAAAACCG
>Ga0137308_101390_pt1 | contig 24257 bp, 18 predicted proteins | sample Inofrocosms_June_FD_97181 | JGI IMG/M metagenome (GOLD analysis project Ga0137308, IMG submission 97181) | Mouse cecal microbial communities from Vienna, Austria - N-Acetylneuraminic and N-Acetylglucosamine D2O microcosms_June | ecosystem: Host-associated > Mammals > Digestive system > Large... | reverse complement strand
CGATTTATCAAACCACCTTATCACCTTAAAAATCACCATATTTCTTCTATCTATACGACTTTCAAAAGCCGAAACAGGATATTTTTAATACCTATGTATACAGAAAATCCGTATGTGGCAAATTTACTGTATGTATCGTACCTTCCTACCCGCAACGATATGATGCCCAAGGAACTCAGGGAAAAAATGGGTGTTGACAAATCTACCTGTTGGGTGTATTGTAACAGATGTCGAGATATGCTATGAATTTTTTCGTAGATGGTTGTAATCTGCGAAAAATTTGTCGATACTATTTTTCTGTATTTCCCGTATTTTCCGAAAATCCTCTCCCCTTTCCATAAGTTATATTACAAATATCGCAATTCTTTTACACCCTTTTGTACCGGATTGGTTACTATGTAACTGACACTTTACAAATCCAATATTCCGTGTCATACTTAGTAGCTGTAGGAACGATGGAATTGCAGTGAACACATATAGGAACAGCAGAACTATAAAACCGCAGTTCACAGTTTTTCTTCCGTGAACCGCGGCATAGTAAGAAGCTGTATATAAATACAGCCCCTCTGCACATTATTTACATATTTATGGAGTGATCATTTATGAAGCATATTATCATATTCTTTTTGAAGCCTTTGTCATTTCTTCCGGCCCTTGCCATGATGTACGTCATCTACGGCTTTTCCGCTCAGGACGCCGGTGCTTCGAGCAATCTGAGCTATCAGGTCAGTTATAAGATTGTGGAGATTGGAAATGAAATCCTGGATAAAGGACTGGATGAGACACAGATTGCGGATTATGCAGACCAGATCGGATATCCGGTCCGGAAGCTGGCGCATATGACGGAATATTTTCTGCTGGCCGTTGCGGTTTCCTTTCCGTTCTATGTATACGGGCTGCGGGGATTCCCGCTGATGCTGGTGGCCGGGTTCATCTGCGTCGCTTTCGCGGCAGGAGACGAATACCACCAGTCCTTTGTCGCCGGACGCGGCCCCTCGGTAAAGGATGTGGGCATCGACAGCATCGGCGCTTTTTTCGGGATCATGACCGTTCAGATCATCTGCTGGGTCTTTCTGGCCCCGGCCCGCTCTGCCAGAAGGCAGGAGGAATTTGCCTACCGGAAGCGGGCCAGACGGGAAGAGGCACAGCGGCGGCGTGAAACCATACGCCGGCAGGAGGCAGCGCGGCGCAGACGATCCCGGTATTAGGAACCAAAATAGTAAGTGATTTTTGCACAATTCCTTAGGAACTGGCACAAAATAACTTCCCGATAGTCCGCAGGATTTCTCTTCAGGAGTGCTACCAAAAAATCAGGCGCATAGCGGGCTATGTAACTGATTTTTTGGTAGTGCTCTAGGAGAGAAAGACAAGGAATATGGGAAGTTATTTGGGGACAGTTCCTTAGCATAGACAAACGAAAACATCCGCTTTCCTTCCGCAGCTTTCATGCTGTCATATCGGAAAGCGGACGTTTTTATTTCTTCATCCAAAAGATGTACCTGTTTTTCTGCTGACTGTTTTTGTATCTACTTTTTTCCTGTACTCGGAAAAATCAACATCCACATAGGTTAGAATTCCTTTTGAAAAATCGACGATCTCCGTATCTAGCTGTACCTTTTCTATCGCTGTATCATGGTCTGATGGAATTGGAATCTCTTCTTTCTGATCTTCCATGGAGATTCCAGACAGCCCGATCGCATCCCTTGCCATTTCAATTGCATCCGCAAATGTATCCCCTTCTGTAAATATGTCCATATCCGGAACACACACTAGGAAAGGATGTTCCGAACTATCTTCCACCTTCAAAATAAATGTTGGATAAACCTGCTTCATATGATTCCTCCAATGATAATTTCCATTTTCTCAGTATCATCTTTGCCAGATTTTCATTGACTTCCTTGTGCCTTGGAACCTTTTCTGTTTCATTCCCACGTCTGTATATATCATGATTTCGACCATGTCTCTCAAAGACAAAACCCGCTGCTTCTAATTTTTTATCAAGTCTCTTTGCTTCATTAGCGTTCCTCTCTTTTTTGTTATTATTACACACTAATTACACAATCGCCAATCAATTTTATATTGTTTGACCCAGACCCTTTGAATCACTATTTTACTTTCTTCATCCTGCTGGCCTTCATCACCGCGTCGTCCCCATATTTTTTCCTGATCTGATTCATCGCCGCATTCAGCCTCTGCCGCTTTTCATCCACAGGCTTTTGCGGCTCCAGGTCAAAGATGGACATCTGCTCCGGTTCCCCCGCGTCCACCAGCTTTGCCGTGCGGATCCCTAAAAGACGCACCGGTTCCCCGGTCCATGCCTCCTGAAACAGCCTGCATGCGGTATCCAGCAAGACCTGTTCGTCGCTGGTGGGCTTCGAAAGCTGGGTCTGATGGGACATGGACTGAAAATCATGATATTTAATCTCCATGCTGACCATGTTGGCCTTCTGCCCGGCTTTGCGCAATCTCCTTCCCACACTCTCCGCCAGTCCGGCAAACACTTCCCTGACCTCCTCATAGGTGGCGGCATCCTCCGCCAATGTAGTAGAATTTCCGATTCCCTTGGCTTCCGCCTGCTCCCACTGAACAGGCGAATGGTCGATGCCGTTGGCAAACTCCCACAGCATTTTCCCGTGGCTTTTCAGGTGCAGTTCGATCAGGCTCAAGTCTGCGTTCGCCAAGTCTCCGATGGTATTGATCTCCAATTTTTTCAACACCTCCACGCTGGAACGCCCCGCCATAAATAATTCTCCCAGAGGCAGAGGCCACATTTTCACGGGCACTTCTCTTAAAAACAGTGTATGTACCTTGTCCGGCTTTTCAAAATCCGAGGCCATCTTTGCCAGCAGCTTGTTCTCCGAGATCCCGATATTGACCGTAAAGCCGAACCGCTCCCGGATCCCGTTTTTCATCAGAAACGCGGCATCCAGCGGGGAAGGAAACCGGTCCGCAATGTCCGTAAAATCCAGGTAGCATTCGTCCACGCTGACCTGCTCAATCTTCGTGGTAAATCCTCTCAGATATTCCATAAGCTTCTGGCTTTTTTCCCGGTACATCCTGTGGTTTGGCGGCTCCATCGCCAGATTGGGGCACTTGCGGAATGCGTTCACCACAGGCTCCCCGGTACGGATGCCGTACTTTTTGGCAGAGATGGACTTGGCCAGGACCACGCCGTGGCGGGACTTCTTGTCTCCGCCGATGATAGACGGGATCTCCCGCAGATCCACTTTTGCTCCGTTCTTCAATTGTTCCACCGCCGTCCAGCTTAAATAGGCGGAATTCACATCTATATGAAAAATCACTGGTGACATGGCATAATTCGATTCCCTTCAAAATGATCTGTACGCCCCGTGTTAAACTTTTTCCTTTTTTTCGATCTCACCCTTCCCATCCGCGCCTCCTGTCATGATGTTTACCCGCTCTTCCTTCACAAACACCGATTGATACTGCTCCAGCCCGAACCTGCGGACGAACAGTTCACACTTACAGAGAAACAGGTAATAGGGATTCACCCCTTCCCCGAACAGACCTTCAAAATTTCCCTGGCCCTTGGAGATCACCACATCGGCATCCAGAAGGAGCCGCCTTGTCTGTCTGCCGAACCGCTTGAGAACCGTGCCCGGCGCCCCGTTGTCATTTCCCACACAGGGCACCAGATCTGTCAGCCCCACCTCCCGCGCATCTTCCATGGTGGCGTCATTGATCACGTCATTTCCTCTGACGATCGCCGCAATCTGCAGGTTTGGATAGCTTTCCTTCAAAAAACGGATCAACACCTTGTCCAATACGATCTCCCCGCAGTTGTCGGTCAGATAGACCAGCCGTTTCGCCTTTCTCAGATCCTGCTGAAATGCCCGGTACTCCTCCCGGGGAACCGTCTCCAGGGCCGCCTTTTCCAGAAGCGCTTCGAAGGTCTGCTCCGTCACATGCTCCACGGCGGAAAAGTCGATATAATTTGCCGCGCAGACATACTTGATGCTCTCCTTTACCGGGTCCTCCGATTCCCGGATCCGTCCCACCAGTTCCTTTTCCTTTGCCAGAAGCAGCTGGTTATACTGATGCTTGATCTCCGTATAATCCTCAGATTCTCCCCAGAATTCCTCATACAGCCGGCCGATCTGCTCCGCAAGCCACGGCGAAGACTCCGTGCGGCCGTGCCTGTAGAGGATTTCCAGTACCCGATGCATGTAGTCGGATTTTTTATGTTCATCGGAAAACGGCCGGATCAGCTTTTCCTGTTTGTCGATCATACAGGCGATACACATGGAATTTGCTTGCATTTTTTATTACCTCCATACCTTCACAAATACACAAATGCTTCTTTCCTGTATTTTACTCCAAATCCGACAAAAAATCATCTATTTCTTTTCCCCGTTCCATCTGATGTCTCAGCTTCCGGTTTTTTACGCTGTCAAAAATGATGGAAAAATCGTAATCCTCCGGATACAGCTTCCCCGCCGGCACATGGAGCTTGATCCGCTTTTGATTGATCCAGATCTTTTTATCCCGGAGCTGCACCCGCAGGACCCCCTTTTCGTTCATCGGCTGGCATATGATCCCGATCTTTTTATCCGGGTACACCATCACACTGTCGCCTCTCTGAAATTCCCTGCCCTTGGGCTGTGCCGCTCCCTGCGGCTTTCTCCTGCGGATTCCCGGCGTATGGACCTTTTCCAGCCGGTTCTTAGCCGCCGCCAGTTCCAGGTTTTGCGGAATCTCCCGGCTCCCATAGGCAGCCTCCATAGCGGTTTTCAGCATGTCCCCGGGCATGCCCATCCGCCCTGCGATATAGAATGCGCAGCTTTCCCCTGCCTCTCCGATGACCAGCTGATAAAGGGGCTTTAAGCTGTCCCGGTCAAAGGTCATCCTGGCGTTTACGATCTCTTCTCTCTGATCCGCATACTGCTTGACCTCCGGGTAATGGGTCGTGACCAGAAACAGCGCGTCGCTTTTTCGCAGCTCCTCCAGGATCGCGACGGCGATTCCCATGCCCTCCGCCGGATCTGTGCCGGAGCCCAGCTCATCCATGACCACAAGACTGTCCCGGTCCACCCGTTTCAAAATATCCAGTACATTTGCGATGTGGGCGGAAAAAGTGGAAAGATTTTCGGACATATTCTGCCCGTCTCCGATATCACACAGGAAATTGCTGTTCATGCAGATCTCTGCCTCCCGGCAGGCCGTGTGCAGACCGCACTGGGCCATCATGCAGTTCAATGCCACTGTCTTGATGGCAACCGTCTTACCGCCTGTGTTTGGCCCTGTAATGACGATCCCCCGGTATCCTTTCCCAATCTCAAACTGGAGCGGCACGCATTCCTCCCGGTCCATCAGCGGATGCCGCACGTCCTGAAAAGCCATGTAACGCTCCGTATTGATCTCCGGCTCTGTACCGCCGTATTCCAGGCTCAGCCTGCCCTTCGAAAAAATGTAATCCAGCTTTTCCATCGTGCGGATATCCTGCTCCAGCACCTCAGCCTGGTCAGCGATCATGGCAGAAAGCTCGTACAGGATCCGGCGTTCCTCATTTTCCGCATAGACACAGAGAAGCTGAAGCGCTTCATAAAAACGTCCCACAGAAACAGGCTCGATGAACAAGGTGCTTCCCGTGGAGGATTTATCGATCACATTTCCCTGGATCTTGTACTTATATTCTTTTTTCACCGGAATGCACAGATGCCCGTTCCGAATGGTGCTGAAATGATCCGAAAGGCATTCCTTATTTGCGCGCATGACCGCATCTGCCTTCTCCCGCATTCCTCTCTCGTTGGTTTCAATTTCATTCCGGAAGGATTTCAGCAATTTGGACGCATTGTCGTCCACCCTGCCATTCCGGATCTGGAGCCCGATCAGTTCCTTCACATCCTCAAGGCCGTCCAGGTTTTCTTCATAATATGCCAGCGAGATCTCCCACTGCTTCGCCCGGTTCAGGTAGCTTTTCAGCCGGACAACAGCGGCCAGAGCCTGCTCGGCCTCCTCCAGCTGTGTGATAGACAGACAGTCGCCCTTTACTGCCGCCTGAACCGATTCCCGGATCCCTTCCAGAGAGACCAGCGGCGGATTTCCATGGATCTCGATCAGCTTTCTGGCCTCGCTGGTTTCTCTCAGCCTTGCCCGCAGTTCGCTCTCGGACAGGAAGGGCTGTGTAGTTTGGATCATTTCCTTTGCCCGTTCAGTAAGGGCCAGCCCGGTCCACCAGTGTTTGATCCTGTCAAATTCCAGGATTTCTTCTATATTTGTCATTTTCTGATTCAACCTTTCTTTTTTATTCTCTTCATGTTTGATTCCCGCAAGGCAGAAAAGCCAGGCGGATATGCCTGCATGTAGATCCGGTAACTGCCGGGACAGACTGAGACCATGGATTTCCTAAAAAAGAACTGTTCTGAAAGCAACAAAAAAGTATGACAAATACAGCCATACTTTCCCTATCCTATCTGATCGCAATAAGACAGTCAAATCCTGGTGTATGCAGTATTCTGTAAGGCAGAAACAACCGGCATGCAGTTATGCCGAAAAGGGTATCCAAATAAAACACGACGCTTCCCGTGCTTACCCCTTTTTCATTCAGTTGTTTTTTGTCATTACAGAACGACTAACATCCACACACCTGCCTTCTTTTTATGATGGGTTTATCTTAACCTGATATCGAATGCTTGTCAATACCTGTTTTTATTTATCTGCAAACTATGCTGAGTGGTTATTTCCATTCCGCATGTATTCTATCCTACATAGCCATTATGCAGCCTGTGAAAGAACCATTCTCATAAAAATCCCGCATTGTCTTTTCACTCTTGAAATACCGAATCCAGAAAATCTCGTAAAGTATTTTCAATACAAAGGAGGCCGCCAGACACCAAGACCACTCTAACCAGGAATTGATGTTGAAGTCGGAAAAATCAGTACCACGCAGGAAACCAGAACTCCCCCTATCCTCTCCATTACAAGAAGCACCTTATTTTCATTGCCGACATATTTCTCATAATCCTTCGGCTGATTCTTTGTCCAAATAACATTCGGGAGCATCAGCATAAAGAGATAAATCAGGCCTACATGAGAAAATCCAAAACGCATATTTAAACCATCCCTCCCTAAAGAACCTCTACCATACACCTATGCTTTTTATCTTCCTTCTGATATGCGATTCTGACAGCCAGGATCCTTCCCGTATACTGCCGTTCTTCCCCCAGTCTCCCCTGAAACTTCAGGGCATACCCGAGGTCCTTGATCTGCCGGATCGCTTCTTCGGCAGAATGATCTACCTTCAATTCCAGATGCAAAACAGCTGGAGCGGCGTTTTACTGTTCAAATAAATACCTATATGCCTGCACGCACCTTTCAATTACCTGTTTATACCACTGCTTCCACCAGAACTTTGTTTCTGGGCTGTCATTCCATGGGCTATACGCCTTATGCCCAGCCTCTGCTGTCAATTTCCGTTTCAAAAAACACCCGAATTTTATGTCTATAACAGTTACTGAGGTTTTCTTATCAACTGTTTTCTCGTTCTGAATACTTATAATAATTGTACTACAGACCTGATTCAAAGTCATTGAATTTTTATAGAAAAAGAACAAAGCGTTTCGCAATCGAAAAAAAAGGACCCCCCGATCACTCTCGGGAAGTCCCAAATATGCAGTCCATTACATATGGCTTACGGACAATTATTCAGCTTCTTCTGTGTCTTCAGTTCCTTCTGCATCCTCAGTTCCTTCTGCATCCTCAGTTCCTTCTGTGTCCTCAGTTCCTTCTGTATCCTCAGTTCCTTCTGTATCCTCAGTTCCTTCTGTATCTGCTCCTCCTTCTGTAATATCCGCATACATAAAATGCCAGTATCCATACGGTGAATGCCAGGAGCCTGTGATCTTGTCGCTCTGCAGCCAGAAGTCATTGTAGTAAGCTACCGGAACGCATCCAGTTTCTTCCATAAGGATATCCTCTGCCTCATGAAGTGCAGTGGAACGCTCTACCGGATCAAGTGTAGTTCTGGAAAGCTCCATAGCAGCATCATAATCCGCGTTGTTGAACTTACCGTCGTTGTTTCCGTTTGTAGAATACAGCAGGTCTAACATATTGGAAGGATCGCTGTAGTCGCCAACCCATCCGTTACGGGAAACATCATAATCTCCGTTACGACGCATCGGTGTAAAACTTGCCCACTCTACGATATCAACCTTAAGGTCAACGCCTAACTCTGCCCATGCTTCCTGCAGATACTCAGCAACTACCTTGTGGTAACCTATGTCATTGGTGGAGTAGGTGATGGACGGAAGTCCTTCCCCATTCTCATAGCCAGCTTCTTTCAGAAGCTTCTTCGCCTCTTCCAGGTTTGCTTCATGGTTGCTGATGTCAATATATGGCTGTCCGCCGTTTGCATTTTCCATAAATTCCTTGCCGTCTGTGTCAATCCAGCCAGGTCCCATGAAGTTGCTTGCCGGTGAATAGGTTCCCTGCATCAGTGTATTCGCAACATAATCACGGTCGATTGCAAGGCTCAGAGCCTTACGAACGTTCTTATCTGTGAACGGCTCTCTGTTCAGGTTCAGGCTCAGATAATAGGTTCCGATGATCGGATCTACATAGTAATCATCATTGCCTTCCAGAGACGGGATTTCCTCGGTCGGAACGTCCTTGATCATCAGAACTTCGCCTGTCTGGTATGCGCTGTAGGATGCGTTCGCATCTTCAATCAGGTTGAACTTGATACCGTCCAGCTTGATTGCATCTGCATTCCAGTAATTCGGGTTTTTGCTCATCAGGATGTGTGATCCCGGAACCCACTCGGATACATAGAATGATCCGTTAGAAATATAAGTCTCTGCTGAAGTTGCCCATCCGTCGCCGTTTGCTTCGATGGTTGCTTCCTGTACCGGGCTCAATGTAGCAAATGCCGCAAGGCTGCCGAAATAGGTACATGGAGAACTTAAAGTAACAACCAGTGTCTTGTCGTCCTCTGCTTTTACCTGAAGTGCATCCAGTTCGCCTTCAATCGCTTTGTCATAGCCTTCTACCATACCCAATACGGTCTCCGCATAAGGAGCTGCAACCTCCGGGTCACATACACGCTTCCAGCTGTAAACGAAGTCATTTGCTGTCAGGTCGGAACCGTCAGACCATTTCAGGCCGTCTCTTAAATGGAAGGTCCATGTCAGGCCGTCTTCACTTGTATCCCAGCTTTCTGCCTGTCCCTCTGTAAGCTGTCCGTCCTCACCAACGGTCAGCAGACACTCGAAGGAGTGCAGCAGCATGTTTCCGCCGTCAACCGCGCTGTTCAGCGCCGGGTCAATGGTCTCCGGGTCAGGTCCGATCTGTACGGACAGGATCTTCTCTTCGGAACCCCCGCCTGCATTATCGGTACCTTCCGTACCATTCTGGGATGAACTATTATCCCCCCCCTGGTTATTGCCGCCTCCGCAGGCTGCCAGGCTGAAAGCCATTGTAGTCGCCAGTAATAAAGCGATTACTTTCTTTTTCATTTGATTTCCTCCTTTTTTACTTTGAGCGCTTCCGGCACAGCCGGGCACTCTGTTTTCTATAAACAATACGGACGCATTTTCCTGCATCTATATATGTTTATCCTCACTTATGCGCCGAGCCTCAAATCTCTACTCCAAACGGTCAATATGATGACAGGCAGAAAAATGTCCTCTGTCCACCTCACGCCATACAGGAGCCTCATGGGCACAGCGCTCATCCGCATACGGACACCTGGTACGGAACCGGCAGCCGGACGGCGGATTCAAGGGACTCGGCACGTCGCCCTGAAGGGCGATACGCTTGCTCTCCTTCGCGATCTTCGGATCTGCGATGGGGATCGCGGAGATCAGGCTCTTGGTGTACGGATGCAGCGGACGGGTGATCAACTCGTAGCTGTCCGCCAGCTCCACCATCCGGCCAAGATACATGACGCCGATCCGGTTGGAAATATGCTTCACCGCGGAAAGGTCATGTGCAATGAACAGGTAGGTCAGCCCCATCTCCTCCTGCAGGTCCTCAAACATATTGATCACCTGTGCCTGGATGGACACGTCCAACGCCGAGATCGGCTCGTCGCAGACGATAAACTCCGGCCGCACCGCAAGGGCTCTCGCGATCCCCACACGTTGTCTCTGTCCGCCGGAAAACTCATGAGGATACCGGTTGGCATGCTCGGAGTTTAGTCCTACTCTTCGGAGCATTTCTATAATGATATCATAACGTTCCTGTTTATTTGCCGCCATCTTGTGGACGTCGATCGCCTCGCCGACGATGTCTCCCACCGTCATACGCGGATCAAGGCTCGCATAGGGATCCTGGAATACGATCTGCATCCGCTTCCGGTAGGGAAGCATGTCCACAAACTGCTTTTTCTCCACATCAAAGATCACTTCATTATCGTAAACAAACCTGCCCCCGGTGGGCTCATACAGCCGAAGCAGCGTACGTCCGGTGGTGGTCTTGCCGCAGCCGGATTCCCCTACCAGCCCCAGGGTTTCGCCCCTGCCGATGGTAAAGGACACGTCATCTACGGCCTGAATATATTTTTTGTTTTTCCCAAAGCCTCCTGCCGGGAAATACTGCTGTAAATGTTCTACCTGTATGAAGCTGTTCTGTTTCTCGCTCATTTTGCAGCTCCTTTCTCCATTTCCTCCTTCTGGTTCAGCCAGCACTGGGTATAATGAACCCTGTCAAAGTTAGTAACCGGAGGCATCTCCCGCAGGCAGATCTTCATGCACGCCTCGCACCGGGGCGCAAAGGGACATCCCTTGGGAGGATTGAGCATGTCAACCGGAGTACCTTCGATGGGAATCAGCCTTTCATGCACTTTCGCGTCAATTCTCGGAATGGAGCGGATCAGCCCCTTCGTATACTGGTGCTTCGGATTGTAGAAAATGTCCTCCGTCGTACCGTACTCAATCACCTTTCCCGCATACATAACCGCGATACGCTCGCACATGCTGGCTACCACGCCCAGGTCATGAGTGATCATAATGATCGCCATGCCAAGCTTATCCTTTAATTCCATCATCAGTTCCAATATCTGCGCCTGAATGGTCACGTCCAGAGCCGTGGTGGGCTCATCCGCGATCAAGAGCTTGGGCTCGCAGGCCAGCGCGATGGCAATCATGACACGCTGCCTCATACCGCCGGAAAGCTCATGTGGATACTGTCTCAGACGCTTCTCCGGCTCGTTGATTCCAACCAGCTCCAGAAGCTCTTTTGCCCGATCCCTGGCCTGTGCCTTCGTCTTATCCGTATGGAGCAGGACTGCCTCCATGATCTGGTTGCCGATGGTGTACACAGGATTTAAGCTGGTCATGGGATCCTGGAAAATAATGGAGATTTCATTTCCGCGGATCTTGCGCATCTCCTTGTCTGTCATCTCTTCTACCTGATGGCCGTTGAAATACAGGCTTCCCCCGATCAGCTTGCCGGGATAAGCCGTCAGCCCCATCAGGCTGTATGCCGTTACGGATTTGCCGGAGCCGCTTTCTCCTACGATCCCCAGCACTTCTCCCTCTCTCAAATGAATGGACACATCATTCAGCGCTTTCACTTCTCCTGCAGGTGTGAAAAAGGAAAGCCGTTCATTTTTTATATCTACAAGATATTCTGACATATATTCCTCATTTCTGCATAGCTGCAGCTATGCTGCTTTTCCTAATTCTTCTATAAAGACCGCCGGTCCCGGCAATTGCCTGATCAGGCCGCCGTGCCCGGACGGAACAGATGTCTGTTCCTAATTCTTCAGCTTCGGGTCAAACGCATCCCGAAGTCCGTCACCCAACAGGTTGAAACTCAGGATGATCAAACTGATCAAAATTGCAGGAATAAACAACAGGTACGGATACGTATTCATACCGTTGATCGCGTCGCTCGCAAGGCTTCCGAGGGACGGCAGCGGAACCGCCACACCCATTCCAAGGAAACTCAGGAAACTCTCCGTAAAAATCGAAGAAGGAATCTGCAGCGTCGTGGTTACGATCAATGTTCCGATACAGTTTGTCAGCAAATGCTTCTTAATGATCTTGCCGTTTCCCACACCCAGTGCCCTGGCTGCCGTTACGTACTCGCTCTCTTTGAGCATCAGCACCTGGCTTCTGACCATTCGCGCCATACCAACCCAGTACAGAAGGGCAAATACCACGAAAATACTGATCAGGTTCTCGCCTACAATCCCAACCCAGCTAAAGCCCGGCACATCCTTGAGACGGCTTAAGGGATCCTTCAATGCAAAGGACAGAAGTACGATCAGCAGAATATCCGGGATCGTATAGATGATATCCACGATCCGCATCATCACAAGATCTACCCATCCTCCGAAAAATGCGGCGATTGATCCGTAAGCAGAACCGATGATCAGGATGATACCTGTGGCGATCAGCCCTACCAGAAGGGATATGCGGCTCCCCATCATCACACGGATGGCATAGTCGCGACCCAGTTTATCGGTTCCGAACACATGGGGAAATACCTTTTCCCCGGCATCAATCCTTGCCTGCTCATCCGCCGAATACTCCATGGGGGCCAGATTGTTGCCTCCCTTGATCTGATCCTTATAAGAATAAGGATAAAACGAAGGAACGATAAATGAGAAAATCATTACAAGTATTACAACCACGATACTTGTCATTGCTACTTTATTTTTTACAAGGCGGCGTCCGCCGTCCTTCCAGAAGCTCACACTCTCCCGCATGATGACCTGGCTTTGCTTCTCTTCTTCTGTTGCAGGCAGGAAATCCTCAGGATTAAGTTTCAGTTGAAAGCTGACCGGATTCTCTTTCATGATCACTGCACTCCTTACTTTAGTTTAATTCTCGGGTCTACAATCTTATATACGATGTCCACAGCCACGTTCATCACGATGATCAGCGTCGCGAGGAAGATCGTCGTACCCATAATCAGCGTATAGTCACGTCCGTTGATAGCACGGATGAACTCACCGCCAAGTCCCGGGATCGTAAAGATCTTTTCCACAACAAAGCTTCCTGTTACCGTATAGGCAAGCATCGGGCCTACATAGGTCACTACAGGAAGGATTGCGTTACGAAGGGCATGCTTAAACAGAGAAACAAATCCCGACACGCCTTTCGCTTTCGCCGTACGCATATAATCCTGTCCCAGCACGTCCAGCATGGAAGACCGCATCAGTCTCATGATATACGCAGTAGGATAGAAGGACAATGCCATAACCGGCATGATATAGTGCTTCCACGTTCCGATTCCAAGTGTCGGAAGCACTCCTAATTTAACACCGAAAAAATACAGGAGCACCGTGCAGATTACAAAGCTGGGGACCGCAATCCCGCAGGTTGCAACCACACTGATCAGACTGTCCAAAAACTTCCCTCTCTTTAGGGCTGCGATACAGCCAAGGGGGATTCCCAGCGTCAGGGCTACCAGTACGGAGATACCTCCTACCCTTGCCGACACAGGGAACTTCGTTGAGATAATGTCCATCACGGTACGACCGCGCTGCTTTAAGCTGTCGCCGAGGTCACCGTGCAGGGCATCGCCGATATACGTTAGATATTGCTGAAATAAAGGCTTGTCCAGGCCGTACTTGGCCTCTAACGCCGCTGTTGCCTGCGGACTGATCGCCTTCTCCGAAAGGAACGGCCCGCCGGGAACCATATTCATCAGAAAAAATGTAATGGATGCGACTGCCCAGATCGTCACTATGGCAAGACCGATTCGCTTTGCAATGTACTTTAACATGCTTTCCACTCCTTATCTTAATGCATTCCAGGAAGCCCTCTGCGCGTGATCACGGGAATCCCCGGAAATACATCCTATTAAAAATAAGGAACACTACTTCATGACAAACACTCAGCGTTCCTCACTGCGGATTATAATAGCAAATTAATAATGATTTGTCAATCCTTCATGACGGTAAAGCAATGAAATAGCGACAAATTTTCCCAAATAAATTCGTTTTTTTCTTGCATATTGCCGTTATTTTTTACAGGCAAGCTTTTTTTATCAACTATTTTTCTTTAAAGATGCAATAAAAGGACAGATTCTCTGTTGATGTTTTCCTTCGAAAAATCAATCCTATTCCATACGATCGAAAGAGTATTGGTCCCCGTTCTCTTCTAGCATGTAGAAAAAAGGCGGCCGAATCCTCGTCCACCCTTTCACTTCTACGCCAATGCATTTCCAGAACTCTTGAATCGTCAATCCATCCAAAATGTTCACAGACGTGTCATTGCTGTCTGCTTGCTTAGCCGTGAATTTTTATTACCGCCTTTACAATATCAGCTTTATTATTCAACGAAACTTCCATGGCTTTATCCGCTTCATCCAGAGAAAATTCATCCGTGACAATCCCTTTCAGATTCACTTTTCCCTCAGCAACTGCCTGGATTGCCATAGGATAAATATGTCGGTAGCGGAATACCGTTTTCAAATCCAGCTCTTTATCCAGAGCAAGGCTCATAGGAATGGTGACTTCTCCCGTCTGGCTGTATCCTACGAATACGACCGTAGACCCTTTTCGCGCAATCTGAACCGCCTGTCTTGATGTAATCTCTGAGCCTGCCGTCTCAATGACCAGATCCGTCCCCCTTCCTCCCGTCAAAGCACAGATTTTTTCCACGACATCTTCCTTCATACCATTGATCACTCCTGCAGCTCCCAGCTCCAAAGCTTTGTCCAGACGCTTCTCCATAATATCTACTACATAAACCTCGGATACCCCTCTTGACCTCAGCGCCATCATAGAAACCAGACCAATACATCCTGCCCCCATGACAACTGCCTTTTGCCCAAGATGAGCATCTCCCTGAACTGCCGCATGAAATCCAACCGCCAAAGGTTCGATCAACGCACCTTCCAACGTACTTACATTGTCCGGCAGCTTAAAACAAAGGTTTGCTTCATGAGCAACATATTCCTGAAATACTCCGTCTACCGGAGGCGTCGCAAAAAAGATCACATCTTTGCACAGATTATATTTTCCCTGTTTGCAGAATTCACATTGTCCGCAGGTTTTACCCGGTTCCAATGCAACCCGGTCGCCCACCTTCAGATGACTTACCGTACGGCCAACTTCCACAACAACTCCTCCCGGCTCGTGTCCCAGCACAAAAGGAGGCTTTACCACATAATTTCCGATTGCTCCTGTTTCATAATAATGCAGATCCGATCCACAGATTCCCACATAATCCAATTTTACAAGAACCTCATCGTCTTTTGGCTGCGGTATCGGTCGATTTTCAAACTCTATTTTTTTCAGTCCTGTCATGACAGCAACTTTCATCATACCTATCATATCACTTGCCTTCTTCCCATTGAATTTTCTTATTTTCTCCTGTTTAACATATAGATTTTCACTTCCTCTGCTTCCAGAGCTGTCCGGACAACCACTCTATCTCCCGTCAAAGCGTCCGGTTCATCCACAGTGATATCTCTAATCTCCGTATATCCCAAACATGAGAAAGACAATTCGATATCTACGTCTTTACTTTCATGGTTGATCACAAATATAAAAGCTTCCTGCTTCCCGCAAAGCATACGGACTTCCACCAGTTCTTCGCCTGGACATGCTATCTGTGCTGTCGGACGATATCCAACCTCTTCCAGTAATTTACAAAAAAATTGATTTGTATGCGCCGAGTAATTCCACATGGCATTGGCAAAAAACAAGGTACCTGTATATGCTGTTTTTCCATTTCCATATCTGTGGGACACGGCTGCCGGCATTCCATTTTCAAAGTATGCCAATACCTTTGCATCCGGTTTTACTACCATATGTTCGGCTATCACCTTCGCAGTATTTTCATATACGCAGTCTTCATCAACCAAATTTTCCTCGTTGATCACTCGATAGTCACTTTTTACATCCAGGCCAAATACCCGATCCAGCCCTCCCGCAGGACATATTTCAGCCCCCCATGCCTCATCTGTAAAATAGCCCAGCATTCCATCGCTGATTACTCTGCCTCCGGCCTTCACATAGTTCTCAATCGCAGCCCCCAATTCAGAAGTGACACTCACCCCGTAAGGTATGATCAAAAGCTTATAGTGTTCCAATTCACCATTCTGAACCCTCTCTTTATTGATAAAATCCGGCTGTATGAGTTTTTTCATACACAGCTTATAAGCCCCCATCAGTGCAAGTGAGTCCTTATAAAACCGATTCTGCTTCCGAATCAGACAGCTGCCCGATGTCCCAAGCGAAACCAGACCTTCTATAAAAATACTGTCCAGATTGTATAAAATAGCAACCTCACTCTCCGGAGCCATGGCCCACGTTATCTTCTCTTTATATTTACCAAACAGATCCGTAAATTCTTTTAGAGCATCACACCGTTCTGTCCAGTCTCCATTTCTCTCGGTAAAACCAAGTGAAATCGTTTCTACTGTAGACAGCTCCGGACGCCAGCCCCAAAATAAAATTCCTTTTGCTCCTCTGGCAATCTGTCCCCAGGTCTGTCGTTTGATTGTCTTTCCGGATATCGGCAGCGAAAAACAAAAGCTGTCTTCCGTACGCTCCCCGACAAATACATACATTGGGCCGGCTCCCGTACCGGTTTCCCCGATCCAGTAAGGGCCATTATGATTCACGCTTCTCAGCAGATCACATACAAATGCCGTGATCTCCGGATTCACAGCATCATACATGGAACTTCCGATCATGTCCGTAGTGTCTGCCAACTGATAATGGTCATTGGACGTAACGACCGGATGTCCGGTTTCATAAATAGCCGTATGCACCACCGTACAGCGGTTCTCGTCAAAGCTCTTGATCGTATCGCTTAAAAATCTCATAGCATCTGCCTGGGCCTCAGAGCGAAAATATTTCCAGTCCAGCCAGTCCGTATACATCCCAACGGATTTTGGCGGCTGCACCTGGTCCCAGTTCTGGTACTGACGCGTCCACACCTGATTCAATTTGTCCAGATTTCCATACTTTTCCTTCAGCCATTGCCGGAACTTTTCTTTTGAATGTCTGCAGTAGCAGTAAACCAGCTCCTTCCAATCATTTTGATAATATTGCTGCGAGGGTTCTTCTGTGGGTTCATGAAAAATATCAAATGCAATCACATCCTCGTTTCCTTTATAATGCTCCGTAAATGCCTTCAGGAAATTCCGGATCGTTTCTCTGTGAGGCTCACTGTCCAGACACAGGCCGGGCCAGCCTCCGGTGGACGCATCCGCCTGCTGATGCGGTGTCCAGACAGTCCCTCCTGCCGAAACATATCTGCTGTCCGGGTGCTTTTCAAAAACCCATTCCGGCGTACAGACAAGATATAAGGTAAAAATCACTTTCAGGCCATGCCTCACGGCAGCCTCTACAATACGGTCATAATATAGAAAATCAAATCTGTTTTCATCTGGTTCGATCGTTCCCCATGTAGCATGAACCCTGACCGTGTCCATACCACAGGCTTTCATATTAGAAAAATCTTTTTCCCAATGTCTGTCCGTTCTGTCCCTGTAAGCAGAATATTTTGTCCCGATCGGAAAAATCCCCTGCAGCTTTGTTGTTTTATCCATCTGTCTCCTCCATCATAAAACCTGTCTTACTTCCAGTTTCTTTCCGTCCGGATTCTTTACATAGATCTTTTTCGTTTCGCCCGGCAGGATATCAAAATAATTATCGGAACACTCCATACCGCCATCAACATATACACCATGCGCAAAGCCGGAACAGGTTAACTGAACACAGGTCTGATCCTGGATATGTTCCTCAGAAATCATTTCCACTTTACTGTTCGGCAATCGGAGCTTTTTCATATCCTCAGACTGCAGATATGCACTTTCCACGTTGTCATGACCCGCCAGAAACATGATCGTGCCTGCTTTATAATCCTCCTTTGCAAGCCGCTCTTTTTTGCAGCACAGCCTTGTTGCCGGAGGGATCGTCACATGCAGCGGTTTTGTTTTCCTGCTGGTTCCGTCAAAGGATACATACCCCCATTCTCCTTCCACAGAAACTTCTGCCGGAGTGTCATTGCATCCCACTAAAACCACATTGCCTTCTTCGGCCCGTATGATAAATCTCACATGGGCCAGAGCTCTTTTCACAAAATAGTAAGAGATCTTTTTTCTCAGATAGTAGTCAATGATCGTCCAGCCATTCTCCCCCCACGTATCATTATACATCCAGAACAGAGCCCCATAGCATTTCTGCTTAAAACGCATGGCCTCCAGAGAATATCCCAAAATATGACCCTGTACCATCCCACCGTAAAGGAGATAATCTTCCATGGACAGGTCGTCCGTATGATCCAGATAATGCTTCTCGATTCCTGCCAGAACCGTATTTTTCTCGAAAACATTACAATGCATCTCCCAGACTTTTCCGGTTCTCTCAATCACATTTCCGTCCATATATTCCTGAACCGTTTCAAAACAGCAGGGGCCGATGCAGCCATATTCACTGACAAACTTCGATTCCACCTGATCATAAAGCTTTGGCTCGATCCGTTCTTCCATTCTCTGGCTCATATAGCCATTGTGCCAGCGATGGACATCTCCCATAGTGTCGTCATTCGGAAGTCTGCCTCCATAGGGCGAGCTGTTCCAATACGGGATTTCCGGACAATTGTGATATACCGCTTCTTTTGCCATATAATTCGTGATATACAGCCCCAATGCCTTTTCATGTCTGAACTCTACCTGCCATTTCGGATTGTCATATTGGTTAAAAAGCCAGTGATTCTCGTTGCTTCCGCAAAACAGCCCCATACATGCATAGCTTCCAAGCCTTTTTGTCTGGTAGTCCAATTCTTTCCTCACTAGCTCCTGAAACGCTTCCTGATGGTCCGGATATGCAGAACAGGCAAACATGAAGTCCTGCCACACCAGGATTCCCTTCTCTGCACAAGATTCATAGAACATATCGCTTTCATACAGTCCCCCTCCCCAGATACGCAGCATATTAAAATTCGCGTCTACTGCTTCCTGCAGAAGATATTCAACTTTTTCATCCGTCACTCTTGCATAAACAGAATCATTTGGAATCCAGTCTCCGCCTTTACAGAATATAGGAACCCCATTCACAACAATCTGAAACTTTCTGTTTTTTTCATCCAGGCGATCTGTATCAAGCTCCACTTTTCGAATCCCAAAAGCCCGGATCCGGTATTCGTCTTTCACACCATCACACTCTACGGAGCATATCACCTGATACAAAGGCTGTCTTCCATAGCCATTCGGCCACCAAAGCTCCGGTTTTATAATTTCCAGGTTCAAATCGAAATAATTATCCCCTGAGGTCAGCAGGCAGTCCCTGCTTTCTACTGCCACCTGTTTTTCGTCTCTGTAAACAGAAATGCTCAAATGACATTCCCTGGTCGACAGCATATCCGGATTTTCTATACAGACAGAAGCCGAAACCACTGCCTGATCATCCCGGATGTCTGCAGTATATGCGTGTACATGCCGGATCACAGCTTTGTTGATACAGCGTATATATACGTTCCCCGTGATCCCGCATGTAACAGCTCTTGGTCCCCAGTCCCAGCCAACCGTATACTGCGGCCTTCTCACAAATGCTCTGCGGTAATCACTTCTGTCTTTTCCGCCGTTATCCTGCTCTCGGCATACTGCCCAGTTGATCTCTGACAACTGCTGATCATTTACGTGCTCCAATCCGGTTGTCACCCGTACAACAATCTCATTGCTTCCCGGGCGGATATAGTCCTTGATATCCCTTATAAATGGATAGTGTACACTTTTGTGGAAGCCAAGCAGATGTCCATTTATGAAAACTGCCGCATCCGTGTCCAGACGCTCCAGTACCAGTTCCATCATTTCACCTTCCAGATCTGCTTCCCTGCATTCAAATCTTTTCAGAAACCACCAGGACTTTTTTTCAATCCATTCGGATTCCAAACAATAATCCGCTTTTACCGGATCCCGGATCACCCCATATTCCATCAGAGGCATATGCACATCTGCCGGAAGACTGCATTTCATCCATTCACTATCCTTTTTCCGCACCTCATCCACATAAGAGATATCCCAGAAAAGAGGCGCACTGCAAAGATTCCAATTCCCATTCAAATTTATCTGCTTCATATATAGAAACTCCCTCTTTTACAAAACCATATTGAACACCTGTCATGCCGAAAGTTTTTTGCAGAATCCTCCCATAATTTCCGTATACTCCCGGTATATCTGCTTTTGTTTCACATAGGCCTCATCCATTGGATGCACCGCTTCAAAATCCATGCGCTTTTTCACAAACTGTTTTGCAGTTTGCTTCATATCCCGGAAGATCCCTACGGCATGTCCCGCCAAAATTGACGCGCCCCACATGGATACATCGTTTCTGTCCAGTATTGTATGAGTGACACCTGTGATATCCGCACAGATCTGAGGCCACAATGTCGATTTCGCTCCTCCTCCTGTCATTTTCATACGATTCCACGTATATTCCGGGTATAAATCCCTGACCCGTTCTAATGCCAGGGAAAAATCAAACGAAAAGCTCTCCAGAAGCGCGCGGTAGAAATGTCCCGCGTGATGGCTCCAGTCAAATCCCATAAAAATTCCTTTCAGGTTTCCATCCAAAGGCATGGAACTTCCTCCCAACAGTCCGACTGCCATCATGCCGCCACATCCCGGTACAACATCCGCCGCCATCCGATCCGCCCTGATAAAAGCATCTTTCAGCGTTTCCTCCGGTGACTTAATAAATGTATTTACCGCCCAGTCCAGGGTAATTCCGGAGCCTGCGGCAAAATGCGTCGCATAATATAATCCCGGAATAGCAGCAGCCAGAACATCCAGTCTCCGTTCTTTCATATCCGGACGGTATTCCTCCACGCAACAACTAATCTCCCCATAGGAGGATGCTTCAAATATGGCATCTCCCGGTTCTACCACAGCAGCCCCAAGGCAGCCTGCCACCTTATCTCCTGCCCCTGCCACCAGGGGAATCCCAGACTTTAATCCTATCTGCTTTGCATATTCCTCTGATAAACTGCCGCAGATACAGTCTGACTGAACCATTCGCGGAAGATTCTTTCGTTCCAGCCCAATTGAATCGCAGATTTCTTCTGACCAGATACCTTTATGCATATCTGCAAGGCCTGTCCAAGATGCATATGAAATATCCATGACAGCCTGATCTATATCCAATTTTCCCAGTCTTCCAATCACATAGCCGCTGATCATCAGATATTTCTCAATCTTTCTTGACTCCTCCGGAAATTCTTCTTTAAACCAGACATACTTCGGCGCCATCTGAGGGAAATTTGTTCCGCCTGTTTTCAAAAATTCGTCTTTATGCAGTTCCATCTGTTTCCTGGCATAAGGCATATATCTCGAATCCAGAGAGCAGGACCATGTCGTAATATCATTCCAATTTTTATCTATTCCCATAAATCCCGACATCTGCCCTGTAAAGGCAATTGCCTCAACCGACCACTCCGAATTTTCTATCTGTCTGCATACCTGCTTCATGCAAGCAAGAACCGATGCAAACAGATCTTCACCTTTCTGAATAAAGATTCCCGGCCCCGGCCTTTCATCCTTAACCGATTCCATCGCTTCTGCAGCACAACGGCCCAAGGTATCATACAAACCACATTTGATAAAGCTCGTTCCCAAATCCACTGCCATCAATAATGCTTTTTCCAATCCGCTCACCTCTCTAATAATGCAGCCGCCGAACTCGTACCAATCCTGGAGCACCCTTCCTCCAGATATTCCTCCAGTGCCTCCCTTGTTTTGATTCCTCCGGCTGCTTTGATCCTGACATCATTTCCTATATACTTTTTAAAGAGACGGATATCTTCCATACTGGCTCCGGCTGTTCCAAATCCTGTGGATGTCTTAATAAAATCTGCTCCGGCTTCCGTAATGATCCGGCACAGCTCGATCTTCTCTTCTTCCGAAAGATAGCATGTTTCGATGATCACTTTCAAAACGCATCCTTCAACAGCCCGTTTTACAGCACTTATTTCTTCCTCGACTTTGGAAAATTCCTTATTTTTAACATCCGATATATTCATCACCATATCAATCTCTGCCGCACCTTTTCTCATTGCGTCAGCCGCTTCAAAAACCTTTGATTCTTTTGTGGCATATCCCAGCGGGAATCCAATCACCGTGCAGATATTAACCTGAGTGCCAAACGCTTCTTTCACACGTTCTATATAACAAGGCGGAATACACACGGATGCCGCGCCGTATTTTATGGCTTCCTGGCATAACTGGCAGATTTCTTCCCAGCCTGCAGTCGGTTTCAGCTGTGTATGGTCAATACATTTCCATATTTTTTCTGGCTTCATAATTTTTTCCTTTTATCCTTCCATCCCAATACCATTGGGATAAATCATAATCTTACTAAATAAATAGTTTCCTTCCGCAATCTTTCCGAAAATTTCCGGAACCTCTTCTAAGCAAAGCCTGTGGCTGATAATGTTTTTAGATGTCATTCCATATTTCTCAAACAACTCAATGGATTCCGTCCAGTCTTTACCTGGAAACGGCTTTGTAAAAGAATTCCAGGAGCCGGTAATGCTGAGCTCTCCGCGCATAATATAATCTACTTCCTTTTCCGACCAGTTGAGTCCCTGATGTGAGATTCCCAGAAAAATGATACGCCCCTGCTTCGCCGCATACCAGATACATTGCTTCTGCGCTACAGGGGATCCCGAAAAATCAATCACAATATCCAGACCATATCCCTGTGTCAGTTCCTGTATTTTATCAACCGGATTTTCCTTTTTCCCATTAATGATAATATCCGCTCCCGCTTCCCTTGCCATTTCCAGCTTTTCATCCCAGATATCAATGACAACAATTTTGCCCGCGCCCTTAATTTTTGCATACTGTACTGCAAATAAGCCAATCGCGCCTGCCCCGTTGATACAGACTGTATCTCCTTTTTGGAATCCGGCTTTATACATTGCGTGCAATGCATTGGCACAAGGATCCGCTGTCGCAACATCTTCAAACTTTACACTTTTCTTTACTTTTAGCAGATTGCTTTCTTTTACAGCAATATACTGTGCCATTGCGCCGTCTCTTCGGGAACCATAATAGTCATAATGGTCGCACAGAGAATACAACCCCTTTCTGCACCAATGGCATTCCATACAGGGAATCAGAGGCGGCGCGGTAACATGGTCTCCTTCCTGAAACCTTTGCACTGCTTCTCCTGCCTTTATAATAATGCCGCCAAATTCGTGTCCAAGAATGATCGGAGAGACATGGGCTCCATATTTATTTGCCCTCGGAATATCGGAACCGCATACTCCCACTGCCATCACCTTCACCAGCACTTCATCCTTTTCAATCTCAGGATCTTCCACTTCTTCTACACGCAGATCTCCCGGCGCGTACATTCTAACAGCTTTCAATCTTCTCCCCCCTGACTCATGGTAATCACTACTTTCATCACTTGTCCCTTTTCAGCCTCCGCAAAAGCATCTTCTATATCCCTTAGCGGATATACGGCACTCACCAATTGTTTCGCATCAATGACTCCTTCTCTGATGTATTCCATTGCTTTTTTATTCTGTTCCGGCGTAGATGCGTGTACCCCATAAACTGATAGTTCTTTATAATGGATCAGATTGCTGTCTATATATCCCTTTGACTCTCCCGAAAGACCACCGAACAGTGAAATCCGTCCCCTCCTGGCAAGCAGATTCATCCCTTCCGCCTGGGCGCTTCCCACGGAACAGGCAACGATCACAACATCCGCTCCCTTTCCTTCCGTGATCTCCATCACTCTTTCTTTCAGGCTTTCTGTTCCGGAGCAAATTCCGATCACTTTGGGAAGTACTTTTTTCACTTCCTCCACTCGATTTTTCGCCACATCCGCAATCATCACATGTCCTGCTTTTTTATGCAAAGAAAGACTGGCATGCATACTGCCGATGATGCCGCTTCCAATGATCAAAACATCTTCTCCTTCCCGAATCTGAAGGTAAGACTGGGCATTCATCACGCATGCCAGCGGCTCACTTAAGACATACGCCGTATAATCCTCTGATTCCGGAATACGGTACAGATTTCCTCTCTCAAAGGCCTCTCCCGGAATCCCCATATACTCCGCAAAACCTCCGTCATATTCAAAACCAATCGTTTTCAGATCACTGCACATATTCATATGCCCGTCCCGGCAGCTACAGCATTTTCCGCAGCCGATTGCAGGCGCCATAGAAACATGGCTTCCGACAGGAAATACCTCGCTCCATTCTTTCGATATTTTTTCAATCTGTCCTACAATCTCATGGCCAAGAACAGTACCATTTTTTATTTTTGAATTACCAAAACGATATGTACGTATATCTGTCCCACAAATGGAACAT